>Ga0315328_10001253_pt1 | contig 11658 bp, 2 predicted proteins | sample M120032315metaG_FD_203462 | JGI IMG/M metagenome (GOLD analysis project Ga0315328, IMG submission 203462) | Ammonia-oxidizing marine archaeal communities from Monterey Bay, California, United States - M1 200m 32315 | ecosystem: Environmental > Aquatic > Marine > Intertidal zone | place: USA... | reverse complement strand
TAAATTCACGTGAGACATGAATATCACCATTCTGCCAATGATTATAAAATACTAAATTTTCAATCATTTTATTTCTATTCCTATATTTTTAAATCTAGCGTATATATTATTTTTTTCAAAAAATTTACTAGTATCTTTTACACTAAGGTCCATTGTCGATAATTTCTTTTTAAGGCCATCTAAATCTGTAAAATGTATAACATTTTGACAATTTTCTATTAATTCAAAATGTCTTCTATAGTTTCCGTATGTATGTTGTAATAAAGCCCTACCAGAATATAAGACCTCATAAGATCTTGTATTGAATCCTTTTAATATTCCAACTGGGTTTAGTATAGCGGAATAACTTAAGAGATTATCAATATACTCATCCCATTCTAAAGTTCTAGATGTATTAGTTAATTTTAGATAATGAACTAAATCAGGGTCTTGTAATGCATCATTTACGAATTGGTTCCTGTGTGCATATTCCGGAATTCCTGCTTGACCACTAAATAATATTTGGTTCCAAAGAACAGGATTATTTCTCTTTTCATAAAATTTACAGCTAGCCCATTGTGGTAACCATTCATACCCATATTTGTCGCAGTCGTCTTCATCACAGGCATATATTTTATCAGCGAATTGTTTAATCATATTAATGCTATAATGGCTTTTCTGTTGCCAAGCCGGAACAATTGCATCAATTCTTTCAAAACACCATATTATTTTTTGATATTGAAATAATTTCCATCGTTCAACTTTTTCAGGTGTATCCCACAAAAAGAAAAGAAAATCATGGCCAATGAAGAATAAGTCATCACTTATATCAAAAATATGTTCATAATTATCTGGGGATACAACTATGACATCTTGTATTCCATAATCAAAAATAGATGAACTAGTTCCGCAACCATAATCTTGTGTAATTAATTTCAATATTCTTCCAATTTAAGATGTGGCATTGGATTTGACCAGTCAACTTTTGAATGGAACACATGTCCTCCGGTTTTTTCTGCCAAATCTTTTGCCATTTGTTTTATTTCCTCATCTGATACTTCCGACCAGGGCTTATCAAAAAACATATTATTTTCCGCTGTATCTTCCTGTTTAATATCGTAAAGGCTTTCCCAGTGTTGTTGCCAATAATTCTTATAAGTTTTAATTTTTCTTTCAATATCCATCCAACTATAGTGTTTAATAGATGGCATTATTTCTACTAGTCTTTTAAACCATTGTTCATATTCGGCTAGAGCCTGCTTGTTTCCTTGCATTGCCATTATTCTAACCTGGTGAATATCATTTGTATAGAAGGAAGCGTGGGGTAATTGTTCATAAGTTTCTGAATCAATATAATCACAGCCATCTGTACCTGGCGATGCGTATAGATTCCCTTCAACATCTGTTAATCGAAATTCTTTAGGAATTCCATGAGTAATATTTGGACGATTTCTAGATAACCTCCATTTCCATGGATTAACATCGATACGAATTTTTTCTTTTGAACCCCAATATTCAACTACTGGTAGAGAAACAATATCAACAAATTTTGGAAATTGTCGACAGAGTTTGACTATTTCTCCAACTGTTGAGAAATTAACCTCTTCATCAGAATCCATTTGCCATAAAAAATCCCCAGTGCATTTTGCTCGAGCCCTGGCTTTTTGTAGGCCGTCTTCAACTGCAAACCTTTTAGCTTTCCAATTAACGTTATGTTGATATACTTTAACTCTGTCGTCTTTTTTGGCTAGCTCCTGTAATTTTTCATATGTCCCATCAGAAGAACCTCCGTCCATTACAACTATCTCCGAACAAAATGGTTTCATACTTTCAATACAATTTTCGAACGGATACTCTTGCGAAATACAATCTTTTGTAGTTACATACCCAGATATGTTTGGCATATAAACCATATCATTCTTAATAGTATTCCAGAATATGTCTCTATTCGAATACAAATAAGTTTCTATTGCCAATATATCATTTTCGCAAAACGGAATCTCTGTCATGTGCTGTACATTATCATTAATTTCTAATTTACACCCTAATAATTGTGCTTCAATAACCATTCGAGGACATGTATCACCACCCATTGGTAAATAAACAAACCCTTCTGCTCGTGACATTTTTTCTAATACTTCTTTATGAGATAATCCCTGGAGTACTTCGTAGTCTTTATTATTATCTTTGCACCATTGAATTGCTGCTGTAGATCCCTTGATCCAAGAATTGGAACCTAAAACTAGCCAGCCTTTTCTCTCTTTATCTTTTGCATTCTCTCTTAACATTTTTATTGCTGTAAAAAATTCATCAGAAAAACAAGAGCTAAGAACGTATTGGTTTGAGCTTTCAGAATGGTCAACTAAAAAAGGAAATCGATCATGATATCGTTTCATCTGAGCATCAGACATATAGAATACTGTAGTTGCAGCATGGAAAAAAGCAGAAGTTAATTTACCATGCATTTCATTATGACAACCACATTCTTCCATTTCTGCAGAAAGATGTTTTTCTATCGATCGATACCTACAAAATTTATAATCATATTCTACAATAGCATATTTTATATTTGAGGCAATTGTAGGAAGTAACTGGAGATTCATCCCGGCAAAATTTGTAAAAATCCAAAATTTATTATATCCGGATTCCAATGTTTTCATACTAACATTTTTAGAATGAATCCTATGTATCTTTAATGGACTGGATTTGATTAGTGCATCTGTAGTTAATTCTGCACCTCCAAGATAATCTTCAGCAAATAAATCTGCAACTACAACTATTTCTATATCGGCTGGAATTAGAAATTCTTTTTTCTGTTCAGTAAAAGGACTGGAAAACATATACACTCCATGTTTAATAATTCAGTCTATTGTATCACCAAACAAAAAAAGTGAAAATAAATTTTGTACAATCTCCCAGTTTCATATATTAATTAATTAATTCAATTATATAAATTACTAAATTCAATTAATCTGGAATTCAGTTTTTTAATTAATTACAATTATTAATTACTCACGTACATGAGGCTAGCCACAATGATATGTACAGCCTACGAAAGCTTTTCTATAAGTCTGACCTTCAAATTCAAATTCAACAACATCATACTTCGTTGAATTAATTCTAAAGTTACAATCTTGAGTAATTTTAGCCACTGTATAATTGTGTAGTAGATCATCATCTTGTTTCATTCCCAGTCCAGGAATTTCGCATGTTGTAATATAGTCACCGTTTTCTAAATTACCATTAATATTAGATACCCAAATACTGCCCTCACCAAGAGAATTAACTATTAGTCTATTGTCTTGTTCTTCTTTCGGCATTACTGTAACCCAAACACCTTGCTGATATTCTCTAGATAATGAATTTGCGTCTTCACATTTACTAATTACTCCAAAGACAGATTTCTGGTTTTGTTCCGTTGATATATCAACGAAAGGCAAAGCTTCATTAATACTTGGTTTATTATCCCCGTCTAGATTTTGATATTCGCCTGTAGAAATAACAATCAATCCAATTTTATCTTCATATTCTTGAATATTACCATTAGCTGGTATCGATCTATGCTGACCAGTAAATTGAAATGCGCCGGCGTTTCCTGCTTTATTAACGTAACCACCCAGACTCCCATTCGAATTATAATTAAATTTAAGATGATCATTAGCAGATATGAACATATCCCAATAATTCTCTGAATCATTGTCAACAATTCGCATACCAGAGCCATTGTTAGTATTCCCGGTTTGGTAAAGATGAAATGGTACTTTCATCTCTACACGTTCTGCAGAACCAGAATAAATTAACCATTCGTTTCTTTCATGCTCTTTGTGATAACTTCTAGCAGAAAACTCAACATTTTGATTACCGGCATCTGTTTTGAAAACTAACTTTTCATTCGATTCAGCTTCAATTTTCACACCGCGTTGTACATGCTGTAGAACCTTAATTTCGTTTATTGCTAAACCAGCTTCAGCCGTTGTACTATCACATGCTAAACGCATCTGGAAATTAGAAGTATTAACTGGTGCGGACGGAAGATTAAAGGCAAAATATTCCCAATCTGTATTGGAAATTTCGGAACCTTTTAATTTCCCATCAGTAGACATTGCAGTCCATATAGTTGGATCATCAATATTTACTACCGGTGGTGCACCGGTTGAATTGGCTTTATACCACTTATCATTAGGAGTAATCCAGTTCGAACCACCATCATACGAAAATTGAATTACTAGACCATCATTATTCCCCATCACCGCCATTTTAAGATCGCCATCCGGATCATAATTACGTTTAAATTGTGTACCGTTTCCTTTTGATGCCCTAAGATACAGAGTCCGGAATGCATAACCACCCTCTTTTAACTCTGGGTGTGTGAATTTAAGTGCAGTACTAAATCCATTAGATGCGCCAAGACTAGAATCAGCCAGAACCCCAGCATGATCATGGAAGACCCACATATTAGCCATTCTGAATAATTCACTATTAGAAGAAGCAGTATTTCTAACTGTTAGATGCACAAATTGATTAAAGGCCCCGGAGTTATCTGTTACAACTAATTTACACCATTTACAACTAGTGTTGCTAGTGGTTATATCATCATACGGTGCAATATCAATACTTATTGCATCCGAGACGCTACGAAGTAATGACCAGCCTCCAGAACCATTATCAACGTAGAGAGATGCATCACACTCTTCAGTTTCTGTCGCACCGAATCCGCCAACATTTTCACCATTAGCGAAATATAATTCTACTCTTTCACCAGTGTCCATGTTAAGATGACCAGCAACAAAGTAAATAGTTATAGTTGATGAATTACTAACAGTGCCTTCAATATCTAACCCAATACTTGCTACTCCATTACTTCCCGCAACTTCCACCATACTATCATTATAGGAATTTACGACGCCATCTGAGGATACCCCTTTATTGTAAACGGGGTAGGTTTGAGCAACAATCGAGTTATTATCAAAGTCATAAGCGACAACCCCACCTTCAGTCGCGATCTGTTCATGCGATTTAGCACAGTCTGGCCTATAAAGTGAAACGGCATAAGTTGAAGTACTAGTACCGTCGTGTGTTGCTTTTAGCGTCTGTGGTTTTGGCTGATCCATTGTCCATGCAGCTATGAATTCTGCAGCTAAGCCGGCCGTAAATGATGAGGTACCGGTAGAAAAAATATTTTGTGATGTTGCGGAGACCGTTCCTCCAATTAATGTTTTACCAAAGGAGGACAATCCATTAGCTTTTATTCCAAAATTCCAATCGATTTCTGAAGATCCAGAAGCATGTAGATAATTTCCTGTAGCTTCTGTAGGCGCTGTTTGGACAAGGAGAGAAGATGCATAACTCAGCTTTTTACTACTTGGGTTTTGAATATTTGGCTCAGTAATTTGCAAAGATGCTACTGAATCTGTTCTTTCTGCCAAGGTTATAGAGGTTGGATTAATCGCTGCAGTATATGTAGAATTGGCTGTATAATCTCCTGCATTACTATTCGTTGTCGACGCGCCGGCAACCTTAAATTGTGATGGGCCAGCAGCGGGCATTGTTACTGTAGATGCTACTTGTAAAACTGAAGTAGGATTATTTAAGCCTATTCCAACTTTATTTGTTTGACCATCCACGTGAAGTAAATCAGTATCAACAATCAACTTGTTAGGAATTGAAACACCATTATCAATCTGCATTTCGGTACCGTAACTATTAGCACCGGATCCACTGCCGCCAGGAGGAGTTACTTTGAAGAAAATACTCCCACCAGGTTCATTACCTGTACTCCCACCACCTTGAATAGTTAAAGATTGTCCTGCGACATTAGTCCCAGAAACATTACCTACATCTATAGTAGCATTTCCTGCGTTACCAAAAGCAAGGTCACCACCAGAAACAGTAAGATCCCCGCCAAGGACAACATTACCTGATTCGGCAACCGTAAATACTGCCACACTACCATTATTTTGAATCTGGAAGGATTGAGCACTTTCATCATTATCATTATCAAGCATGAGAACCATATTCCCATCTGACTTAATATTTAAATCACCATCTGTTGGACCGATAACATCTCCACCGGAAACGGTAAGATCACCGGTGACTGTAACATCATTTGGTAAGCCAATCTCTAAACCACCATCCGACGGATTAATTGCAATTTCATTAGCTGTACCGGTGATGAGAGCATTTTCCCATCGAGTGTTAGATTGGTCCCAGATCAATATATGACCTGCAGCTTTCGTGACGTCTGTTGTATTAACATTTCCGATATCATCAAGAGTCGCTGGAGTTGACGCGTCGACATAGGCTTTAATTGACTCTTGCGTTGCTAATGCGGTTGCACTATCTGTTGCTAAATCATCTTCATCAAGAATAGTATTTACAGTTACACCGTTTACAGTTCCGTTAGCATTAAAGAACCCAAAGTCTGTCATTACTTCCATGGAACCAGAAACGCTTAATTTATCAGACGTCTGATTAAATTTTATTCCAGTATTTCCTGTAGGGTCAACTGAAAAAGCTACATGTTGGGAATTCCCGTTATAAAGACCTAGCTGATATTTTGGAATTGTGCCAGCGTTCCAGGTATTCTGAATTAGCATTTTTTCAAGTGGGTCGCCACTATCTAAATTACCTCCAATCCATGCACCATTTGGAGTCATAATTTGACCGGTATGATTAATTCTCAAATGCTCTGTTAGTGAATTCATTCCATTCTTAGTTGTATAGAACCTAAGATTTCCTGGCATATCATTACTACCTGGCGCTTCATTATTATCAATAGTACCTTTAATTGCAGCCGCAGGTTCAAAATCGTTTCCATCGTAACCTTCAAAATAAAGACCACCAATTATTTCAGCCTGGCCGATTATGGCCGGTGTGGCAATACTATGTTTGGCTCTTCTAATAACAATGTCTGCATGGCCACTATTATTATATGCATTAATACTAAAAGTATTGAGGCCACCGGCACCATTTGTTGCCGTATTATCTCCAACTATGGTAAATTTATCACTAGGAACATCGGTATGTACACCAATTTTTCCGGAAGAATAATCAATAAATAAGCCATGCGCTTTTGCTAACGCATCTGAAGTACCTTGATTAACACCAACTGTGAAATCACCTCCATCGACGTGTAGTTTACCAACTGGATTTGGTCTACCAATACCAACTGATCCAGTCATATCAATTCGCATTCTTTCAGTCAGGCCATCGTTACTTGCAGAGTTAGTTGAAAAGACTAAGTTTGTTTTATGATTACTGGAATTTGCAGTAGCATCTCTTAATGCTGCAATTGAAGCCCCAATTCTATCTGCGACTTCATCGTCAGCAACATCAAAAGCAATACCAGCGAATGCATTAGTAGTTGTAGAGTGGTTTCTTAAAGCGATATTATAATTTGCTAAAGTATTACCGTCACTATTGCTAACAAAAACTTGGTTATCGTCTTTTCTAATATCTACATATGTTTGAGGAACACCAGAAGCCATTAAAGAATTAGCCGCAAAGAATGAATATGGGTTAGAGGCATCAAACTTAATATTTTTATCACCGCCGGAATTCTTGATAATATTCCCGCCGGCTACTAAAGACCCATTCGCCCTTATATCATTGCTCGCGAGGACGTCTGTAAATCCAGTAGATCCAGAAAAGTGGCAATCGCCACCAAATAACGTGACCGCTCTACCGTCTGTCTTAAATTGGTTTGCTCCTGGAGTATCCCAACCAGCTTTTGCACCAATCGATCCGGAAAAATATACAAATACATCTTGACCGACGCCATCGCCAGCAAGCCCATCGACAAAATTATTGTCTGCGCCAGAAAAAGCAACAGAGCCAGTAGCTTTAAGTTTTGCAGTCGCCGGGGAGCTTCCATGAACCCCAACGAAAAAATCTGTGCTAGCTGGTAAAGAAGCTAATTCGCTTAATGTTTTGACAACGTTTTCCCCATCATCAAATTTCATCGTAGAACCATCTCTGTAGATCCGAACCGTATTATCTGTTAAAGCATATGAGCTCGGACCTGAAAGTGCGCCAGAGATGTGTACGTCACCGCCAAATACCGCAGTACCACGAAGAGTAGTATCTTTACTTAGTGTTGAGCCAGAAACATAGAATGCAACATCTAAACCAGCGGCTTCATCCGAAGAGGTTGAGTGCCCCCCAGAAAGTATTAGTACTTGGCCGGTAGCATCTTTTGCTGCAAAAGCTAGCTTGTTACTCGTTTGAATTAGGGTATTAATAGCTTCGGAATCACTATTGATATTAATCGTATTGGAGTTGTATTGAAAAAGATCTTTATTTCCTGCGACCAAATTTATTCGGTTATCACGAAATCTCAGGTATGTATCACCATCACCAGCATGCTTTATATATTCTGGCACGAGTAGATCACTAAATACTTCTACAGAGCCAGACAATGCTATCTTCGCATTCGATGTATTGTTACCGATTGCAATCGTATTAGCCTCTGGCACTATGAGAGATTTTCCAATAGCTATAGAATCAGAAACATCGGAAATAGTATTTTCTCTACCAATAATAGCACTATAGTCACCATTAGCAATATTATTTTGTCCACCAAGAACAGCAGAATAATCCCCTGCTGCAGTAATAGTTTCACCACCAAGCGCCGCGGCGGATATACCAGATGCAGTATTATTTCCAGTTGCTGACCCTAATGCAATCGACCTAGCGCCTGTTGCTCTAGTTTTATTACCGATTGCGAAAGCCCCGGCACCTGTCGTTGCTTGAGCATCATTACCTATTGCAACAGAATTTGTTGACGTGGCTTGAGGTGCTGTTGAAAATGTACCGTTTTCAGTAAAAGATATTTTTGATAGTTTATTATGGTTTTTATCATAAATCGACCCACTGATCACAACATCGCCACCGAATACAGAAACTCCTCTGTTTCCAATATGACCAATGCCGTGTAGGCCAGTTGAACCAGATACATAGAATGCAACGTCATTACCAGCAGCTTCATTATTTGATAGATTACTACCAGCAACACCACTGCCAGAGAGGACCATTACCTGATTGGTCCCTGCATCAACAAACAGCGCATGGTTTTTGTTTTGGCTTTTTACTTGAAAATCAATATCAGCGTTGTGGTAATTAAAGAGTGAATTCCATTGCCCATATTTTACCATATCTAAAAAGAAAGCACCTCCAGCTTTCAATTGCAAATTATTGTTGAGGAATGTTACGCTTGTTCCCTCATCTCCTTCGTGTTTTATAATTTGCGGTATCAAAAGTGACCCGCCGATAGTAACATCCGCACCCGAAGTTGTAATAGCAGTTGTGCCATCGGAAGCTTGGATAACATTTCCACCGAGCTTAATTTTACCTGCGGCCGTTAAGACCGAATTTGTTACTGTAGCATTGGGAGCAATTTCTAGATGCGTGACCGCGGTGTTGCTAATAGTATTTTGGAAAACAAGGCTCTGCGCCGGGGTACCCACCATATTCGCAATCGTCCATTCATCTCCATCATCATCATTATTATCTGATCTTAGCTTAATAAATGCTGTCTGACCATTGGGCGCATGAAGAGTAGCACTTGCTCCGGCTGTAAGATTCCCAGCTAGAGCAGTACTTTTATCACTAGCGTGGACAGTAATTACGGCAGCCCCAGCTGCATCTTTAAGGACTAATGCATCAGCAAGAGAGATTCTTTCAGCACCGTCAGCAGCTTGGATTCCTTCACCGATAATCTTAAGATCACCAGAAAGTTCAACAACATCTTCTGTAAGCTTCATGAAGCCAGCTGACTCCGAGTCGATTGTAGCACCGTTAGTAAGCGTGACCTTACCACCAAGTACAGTTAGATCAGCAGCGATCTCAAGATTACCAGAAGAATCGAGCTCGAGTTTAGATGGATCCGCCAGCGCTCCGTTATTGATTTTGAACTTATCTGCCGCACCACTGTCTGGGTCACTATCATCGATTCCGACGACCCACTTGTCCTGGGAAGTCTGCTGGAATTTTAATACCGCATCTCCCGTTCCAGCTGTTCTATTTATAATTACGTCACCCGCAAAGGCCTCCATGGACCCAGATGCAACAAACTGGTTTTGCGGCGCAATTGTTCCAATACCAACTTTCCCATCATTCTTAATGGTCATTCTTGGAGTCAGAGAATTTTGCCCATCAAGTGTCGTTGAAAAAACAAGTCGTCCAGGCATATCATTCGAACCCGGCACGCCGTCAACTTCAGCTGCTATCTGAGCCGACCATTCATAGAGATTGCCATCGTAACCTTTGAAACGAATCAGGCCCAATGATCCATTTGCGGTAACTATAGTTGGAACAGAATTAGTACCCTGTGACTTTGAAAAATTGATGTAAGGCGTTGTACCAAACCCCTTCTGCGTGGTAGCTCCTGGTACCAGCGTAGTTGTTTTATTAGATCCAGAAACAGTTAGTGACCCACTAAGAGTATTACCACCCATCGATGCGTGGCCTAATGTTAAGATGTCGTGTTCACCAGCACGAAAATCTGTTCTAAAAGTTATATTAGATCCTTGCCCACCGCCACTATCACTCTGTTTTGATTGAACGGTTGTTTTAGTTAGGCCTCCATGTTCTGCAATACTAACAGCAAAAAATTCATCTGCATCTCTTGAAACTTTAAATTGCGGTGAAGTAGCAGAAAATACTTCAAGCATGGCATCTGGATCGGTTACACCGATACCAACCTTATTAACGGTTCCTAAAGAGCCCTGCCCGACTGATCCTGTGATTCCAACATAACCAGAATACACAGCTCCAGTTAAGTGAGCAACGATAGAGTCATCGGTCTTAAATGCTGGTGTTCCGTCGTTTAGAAGACCCTTCCCCGCAGATCCAGAGATGAACTGATTCAGGGTGATCTTCTTCGTTTCGGTCTTGCCATCGGCATCTGGAAATATAATAATAGGGTTAGAGATCGTCGCGGTTTGAGCAGCATCCCCTGTATTGCACTTGAAATATATTCCAGCAGAAGCAGTGATGTACTCTGTACCTTCTCTCAATTCTAATTTATACCACTGCAATTGGTTAACTGATTCCCCAATGGTACCATAATTAAGTGCATTGGTATAGTATTCATCAGCCATAGCTGCAACTTGTTTCCACTCTCCATCTGCACCTACGCCAGGCATACCATTAGGCTTCCAATAGTATAATATGTTATTTAAGGTTTGGCATTTATTGGTATGATCTGGGTCTGAGTCGTTGCCGGCAGCTGCTGCTACATTAACAAAATACATCTGGAGCATATCGGCGCCGGCTGTCCAGCCGCCTGCTTTCATTTGAAAATATACATATATCTTACCACCGGTGACTTGAGTACCGATTCCCAAGTCATTCCACCTTATGGTAATACCATCATTATGTTGTAATACAACTGTGTTAGCTTGGTAAGGTCTTACAACTCCTGGTCCATAATGTGTTAAAACAATACTATCGGTACCAGGTACAGGGGAGTTATACGGATTGATATATGTCGCAGTATCACCAGCCACATTAAACAACGTATGTTCCTGTTGTTGATACCTTTTTGTACCAAGGGCCAGATAATGATCCCGTTCTGTACCATGTTGGTCAAGGGAGCTTGTAAGATTACTAACTTCTAAATTATATGTAGTATTATTTTGTGCCCAATTACTTCCAGATAAACCATTGCCAGCAGCATAT
>Ga0315328_10001246_pt1 | contig 11686 bp, 9 predicted proteins | sample M120032315metaG_FD_203462 | JGI IMG/M metagenome (GOLD analysis project Ga0315328, IMG submission 203462) | Ammonia-oxidizing marine archaeal communities from Monterey Bay, California, United States - M1 200m 32315 | ecosystem: Environmental > Aquatic > Marine > Intertidal zone | place: USA... | reverse complement strand
TACTCCTGAACAATTCTTCAAATCTACTAAAGATATTTCTATTTTATTTAGTGACTGTGATCCAGATACTTTGCTAGATAATACTCTGGCTATATCGCAAAAATGTAACGTAACACTTACTACAGATCAATATTTTCTACCTGAATACCCTGTTCCCAAGGAGCACGATTTCAATTCCTTTCTTTCAGAGCTTTCCAAGACAAAACTTGCTGAAATTATTGGGCTCTACCCTAATGACAAAAAAGAAATTTATCAAAAACGCTTAGATTATGAGTTAACACAGATTCATGCTACTGGTTTTTCAAGCTATTTTTTAATTGTTGCAGATTTCATTCAATGGTCTAAAGATAATGATGTTCCAGTTGGCCCAGGAAGAGGATCAGGAGCTGGTTCTTTAGTTGCTTTTGCGCTTGGCATCACGGCATTGGATCCAATCGAGCACAACCTGCTTTTTGAAAGATTTATTAATCCTGAAAGAATATCTATGCCAGATTTTGATATTGACTTTTGCATGGATAAAAGAGATATGGTTATTGATTATGTTGGACAGAAATATGGAAAATCTGCCGTATCTCAAATTGCAACATTTGGTACTATGGCAGCCCGGGCAGTTGTTAGAGATGTAGCTAGAGCTCTAGGTAAGCCTTATGCTTTAGGTGATCGTATTTCTAAAATGATTCCATTCGTCCCTGGTATGACCCTGGAAAAAGCTATTAGTTCACAGCCTATATTTAAAAAAATGATTCAGGATGAGGATGAGGTTTCTGAAATAATAGATTTAGCTTATAAGCTAGAAGGTATAGCTAGGAATGTTGGCAAACATGCCGGAGGCATAGTGATAGCCCCAGGCTCAATTGCAGATTTCTGCCCAACTTATTTTGATCCTCAATCAAATTCATTAATGACTCAGTTTGATAAAGATGATGTTGAGACTATTGGGCTGGTTAAATTTGACTTTTTAGGTTTGAGAACGCTTACAGTTATAGATCGAGCTCTAAAAACTATTAATGGATATCTAACAGAAAAAAATGAAAGAACTCTAGACCTCAAATCTCTAACTTTAGATGACCCTAAGGTTTTTGAGTTACTTGCTTCTGGAAAAACAACTGCTGTATTTCAATTAGAGTCAACTGGAATGAGAGAGCTTATTAGAAGATTAAAACCAACAAAATTTGAAGAGATAGTTGCTTTGCTTGCTTTGTTCAGGCCTGGTCCTTTGGAATCAGGTATGCATGATGAGTTTGTTGATAGGAAACATGGTAAGAGCAAGGTAACGTTTCCACATGAATTACTCGTACCAGTATTGTCTGAAACATATGGGGTAATTTTATATCAAGAACAGGTTATGCAAGCTGCCCAGGTTTTAGCTGGGTATTCTTTAGGACAGGCTGACATTTTGCGAAGAGCCATGGGTAAGAAAAAAATTGAAGAGATGGAACAACAAAGACAAATTTTTGTTGATGGCTGCTCTAAAAATGACATTAAAAAAACTACTGCTGAGAAAATATTTGATCTTATTGAAAAATTTGCAGGATATGGATTTAATAAATCACATTCAGCAGCTTATGCAATGCTTTCTTATCAAACAGCTTATTTAAAGACATATTTCCCTGAGCATTTCATGGCAGCTGTCTTATCAACTGAACTAGGCAATACTGATAAAATAAATACCCTCATCAATGAATGCAAGGAGATGAAGATTAAGGTATTAACTCCTGATATCCAAACAAGTAATAAACACTTTAATGTAAATGCAGATCTTGATATCAAATATGGCTTAGGTGCAATTAAGGGAGTTGCAGATTCTTTTATTGATCATGTAATTGAGGTTAGAAAGAAGAATTCATTTAAAGATCTTTTTGATCTAACAAAAAAAGTAAATATTAGATTGGGTGGCAAAAGATCTATTGAAGCTTTAACCAAAGCAGGCGCTTTTGATGAATTGGTTCCATCTAGATCTGTAGCTTTAGCCTGCATGGAGGATATGTTAAGAGAAGGGCAGAAGAATAGCACTCAAGTTGCTGGCACGTCTGATCTTTTCGCTTCTATGGAGGAAACTTTTGATCCTTATGAGAAATATGTAAATGTAAAAGATTTATCAAAAGAAGATTTATTGAATCATGAGAGAGATGCGCTTGGTTATTATTTTTCTGGCCATCCAGTAATTGCAATTGAAGGGATAGTTGACCACTTAAGATCTCATAATATAAGCGAAGTTACAGATGATATAAGCAGAGCTAAGATAGTTGGACTACTTAATTCCTATAGACAAATAAGAGACCGGTCAAACAAACAAGTTGCTTTTATAAGTTTTGACGATGGCACTGGCACAATGGAAGGAATAGTCAGTACAGAAGTTTTGGAGAAGTATCATTTATTACTTAAGGAAAACTCTATTCTTATTTTCGCTGGATCAGTTGAGATTGATGATTATAGATCAAAAGAATTAAATCGGAGAATGTACAAGATGAAAGTTGGATCAGTGACCTCGCTTGAATCACAAATAAGCCAAGGAAATAAATCTATTATGATTGACGCAAGAAACTTACCGAGAGACTTCATTCAATCTAATATGACAAATTTAAGAAATTTGAATGGAGACTTTTGGAAGCATGGTAGTTGTAAAGTACATTTAAAAATCTTACATGAGAACTCTGAGGCTATAATAGAGCTTGGTGATGAATTTAAACTTATGCCTTCATCTGAAAACATTAAGTTGCTAAAGGATATGTTTGGGGATGAGGCAATTAAATTAAATAAATGAGCATTAGTATTTTAGAATTTGAAAAACCAATAGCAGAAGTTGCAGAAAAAATAGAAGCTTTGCAGCTAGCAGCCTCAGATAATCCTGAGCTTCTACCTCAGATAGATAAATTAAAATCAAAACAAGCAGCACTGACAAAAAAAATCTATTCTAAGTTATCCACCTGGCAAAAAGTCCAAGTAGCACGCCATCCTAATAGACCTCATACCCTTGATTTTGTTGAAAGAATCTTTGATGAGTTTGAGGAGCTTCATGGAGATCGTCAATTTGCTGATGATGCTTCTTTAGTTGGAGGTATCGCAAAATTAGAGGGTATGCCTGTAATGATTATTGGCCATGAAAAAGGCCGAGATACAGCTGAAAAGGTTAAAAGAAACTTTGGGATGCCGCAACCAGAGGGTTATAGAAAAGCTAAAAGATTAATGCAGCTTGCTGAGCAATTTAATATGCCTGTTATAACTTTTATTGATACAGCTGGAGCTTATCCAGGTGTAGAGGGAGAAGAAAGGGGTCAGAGCGAAGCTATCGCAAGAAATCTTGCAGTTATGTCTAGTTTAAAGACAAAAATTATAGTTGTGGTAACAGGTGAGGGAGGTTCCGGAGGAGCCTTGGCACTAGGTGTAGGAGATCATATTGCTATTTTGGAATATGGCACTTATTCAGTTGCTTCTCCCGAGGCTTGTGCTTCAATAGTTTGGCGAGAATCAGATAAAGCACCGGAAGCTGCTGAAGCCATGAAGCTTGGAGCTAGCGATTTAAAAAAAATAGGTATTGTTGATGAGATTATTCTTGAACCAGTTGGCGGTGCTCATCAAGACTATGAAACGGTTTCTAGTAATATCAAATCATCTTTATTAATAAATATGACAGAGCTATCTAAATTCTCTCAAGAGGAGTTATTACAAAGACGTTATCAGCGTTTGCTTAAAATTGGTGCCTGATTTTGTTTGATACAAAAGATTTTTTTGACTTAGTTGATCCTAATAAAAATATTATTGTAGCTTTTAGCGGTGGAGGAGATTCTTCTGCACTCCTACATTTTTGTCATGAATTAAACCAAAAAAAACTTTTGCTTGGAACTCTCTCTGCCATTCATGTAAATCACTCATTAACTAAAAAATCAGATTTGTGGGAGGAACACTGCAAAAGATTTTGTGAAGAAAGGGAAATACTTTTGAAGTGCAAGACCATCAAAGTAAATTCAAAAAAATCTGGTCTTGAATCAGCAGCAAGAAAGGGTAGATATAAAATTTTTAAAGAAGCTCTTCAACCTAATGATCAGTTATTACTGGCCCATCATGCTGATGATGTGGCTGAAACAATTTTATTTAGGCTTTTTAGAGGAACAGGCTTAGATGGTCTACAAGGACCTATGAAAAAGCGAGTATTAGGGGAAGGGATGATATTGAGACCTTGGCTAAGTTATACCAAGTTTGATTTAACTGACTATTTATCTGCCAATCAAATTAAATATATCTCTGATGAAACTAATTTTAAAGACGATCAAGACCGTAACTTTATTCGTAATGAACTTCTTACGTTAGCCTCTAATCGATGGCCCAAAGCAAGTCTGCAAATTCAGCAAACATCTGAGTTGGTATCTAAGCAGAGAAAAGTGCAGGATTTTTTGCTAAATCAACAATTCGCATCAAATATTAGAGGCTCTAAATTACAAAGAAAGTTCTTGCTTGATCTTGATCAAGATACTTGTACAGAAATAATTAGATATTGGATAAAACAAAATAATGTAGCCATGCCTAATAAAAAGATTCTTGGTGAAATCCTTAAAGCATTTATTTATTCTAATCCCAGTATAAAAACTCAGGTCAATTGGTCGCGCGCAGATAATGATCAAAAGAGCGCTTTTTTAACTTTTTGTGATGGTGATTTGGTTCTAAATGAGAAATAATCACTTAATTTGGAGAGAAATATGAGTTATGAAACTTTAAGTTTAGATATTGAAAATAGGGTAGCGACGATTACGATTAATCGCCCAAAAATGATGAATGCTTTTAATGAACAGCTTATTTGGGACATGGGTGCCGCAACTGAGCTTGTAAAAAATGATACTCAGATAAGGGTATTGGTAATTACTGGAGAAGGAAGAGGATTTTCTGCAGGAGCTGACTTGACTGAAAGAGAAGCATCTTGGGCAGATACCAAGGATGCTTTATTAAGAGGCTACCATCCCTTTTTAAAGAACATTATTGAAATGCCAAAACCAGTAATTGGGGCTATTAATGGAGCTGCAGCAGGCATTGGTGCTGCCATGGCTATGGCGTGTGATTTAAGAATTATGGCAAAAGATGCATACATTATGTCTGTGTTTAGTAATATTGCATTGGTTCCTGATGGCGGCCTAAGCTTTCTTTTAACAAGAGCCATTGGCTATGCGCGTGCTCTCGAATATGCAATTGAAGCAAAGAAAATCTCTTCTGCAGAATGTTTAGCCATGGGAATAGCTAACAAAGTAGTTGATTTAGACGATTTATCTTATGAAGCAAAAAAATGGGCTGAGCACTTGGCTAAGAGATCTCCTCAAGCTTTATCCCTCACTAAAAAATTGATGAATGATTCCTTAGTTCAATCTTATGATGAAACTTTCAAAGCGGAAGCAGAAGCGCAAAATAATATTTTTGGATCCGATGAAAATATGGAAGGGGTTAAAGCTTTTTTAGAAAAGCGCGAACCTGACTTTAAGTAAGTAGTTTATTTAGCCCAGATACGATAGCTTGAAAAGAGGCCTTTACAGTGTTGCCATCAATACCAACTCCCCACTCATTTTTACCTTCTAAGGTTAGCTCAATGAATGCAGCTGCTTTAGCATCAGCACCTGAGGTAACAGAGTGTTGATGATAATCCGAGACAGAAATTGAGGTTGAAAAATAATTATTTACAGCAGAGACAAAAGCTTCAATAGGACCGCCACCAACCCCTTTTAGGCTCACTTCATCATTTGCATTTTTTAGAGTGATTTCTACTTGGTCAGAAGGGTCTCCTGAAGAATCTTCAGTTGAGGATAAAGCGTAATTGATCAATTTAAATTTACCATTAATTGCAATATAGTTTTTTTCAAATACTTTCCAAATGTCTCTCGACATCACCTCTTTACCAGTCTCATCTGCAACTCTTTGAACTTTTTCACTAAGATTGATTTGGAGACGCCTTGGTAGAGATACACCATGATCTTTTTCTAGGATAAAGGCGATTCCGCCTTTCCCTGATTGTGAATTTATCCTAACCACTGCTTCATATGATCTACCTAGGTCAGCTGGATCAATAGGTAGATAGGGCACCTCCCACTCTGGTTGGTTAGATTGTTCCAAAGCGCTAAGACCTTTTTTAATTGCATCTTGATGAGATCCAGAAAAAGCTGTGAAAACAAGATCTCCTGCATAAGGATGCCTTGGGTGGACTGGGAGTTGATTGCAATATTCAACTTCTCTGATAACAGCATTAATGTCGGAGAAATCAAGTTCAGGATCAATTCCTTGAGTTAGGAGGTTGAGCGCAATCGTGACAACGTCAACATTACCAGTTCTCTCACCATTACCGAATAAGGTACCTTCGACCCTATCAGCACCAGCCATTAAGCCAAACTCAGATGCCGCAACTGCTGTACCTCTATCATTGTGTGGATGCAAGGAAAGGGAAATGTAATCACGATTGATTAAGTTTTCATTCATCCATTCAATCTGATCGCCGTAGATATTTGGAGTTGCCATTTCAACAGTTGCAGGAAGATTAATAATAATTTTCTCAGACGAAACATCTTTTAAAATATCTACTACTGCATCACAAACCTCTGCAGCATATTCAAGTTCGGTGCCAGTAAAGCTTTCAGGAGAGTATTCAAAAGACCATTTAGTTTCTGGTCTAGCTAAAGCGAGTTTCTTAACAAGCTCTGCACCGTCAGTTGCTATTTTTTTTATCCCATCTTTATCTTGATTAAAGACTACCTTTCTTTGCAGAGTTGAGGTTGAATTATAAAAATGAACAATGGCTTTAGAGGCTCCTTTTAGTGATTCAAAAGTCCTTTCAATGATATGGTCCCTTGCTTGCGTTAATACTTGTATTGTGACGTCTGATGGAATCTTTTTTTCTTCGATTAGCCACCTTACAAATTCAAAATCTGTTTCAGAGGCTGCTGGGAAACCTACTTCAATTTCTTTGAACCCAAGATCACAAAGAAGTTTAAACATACGTTTTTTTCTTTCATGACCCATGGGTTCAATTAGGGCTTGATTCCCATCACGCAGATCAACAGAGCACCATCTAGGCGCTGATTGAATTACCTTACTTGGCCAATTCCTTCCTTCCAAAGGAATAGGTTCAAAAGGTTTGTATTTTTTGATTAAATCTTTCATGATTGCTTTTGTGATGCTATCAAATAAATCTCAATATATCCTATCTAAAATTGGCATTCCTTTATTTGAGGATGCCCAAAACCCTTCTGTAAATGATGAAGCCACCATTCACTTTTTTCAAAAGGACAATATTCTAACATTACATCCTAATTCTGTAGACGAATACTCTGAAAAAGAAATACAGTTACTTGAAGCTATTATAGAAGCAATTCATGGGCCTGATGAGCCAGTTTCTCAAGGAGCCGTTATGGTTTCGTCCAAAGAGCCGCATGAAATAACAAACTTTTCAAAATCTTCTAATCTTAAAGCTACGTTAGTATTTTGTGATTCTGCAGAATTCTTCATGAGCTTAAATCCAATAATGTCACCGACTTTACAAGGAATGCTCTCTGATCCTAGTTTAAAGAAAGATCTTTGGAGCAGGCTCAAACCCTTACAATCCACTTAATGGTCATTAAGATTAGATCTGCTAGCGCAGATGATGTTGAAGCTATCGTGGGGATTGAAAATGGGACAAATCAAATTCCATGGACCAAGGCTCAATTTGTATCTTCTATTGAGGTTGGTCACTACTCATTGGTGCTGCAGGAGGATGAAGAAATTATAGGCTTTGCTATTTTTTCGCCAATTATCCCCGAATCGCATCTATTAAATATTGCCATTGATCCAACATACCAAGGTAAAGGATTAGGAGATAAACTTCTACAGCAAGTTATATTGCAAAATAAAAATATTGGAGTGCAAGTTATTTCACTCGAGGTTAGAGTTTCAAATCAACCTGCAATCAATTTATATGAAAAGAGAGGATTTACCAGAGATGCTATTCGGTCAGATTATTACAGCGGTCCGCCTAAAGAGGATGCTTTGTTAATGAGTTTAAAGATTTAGCTTAGAGAATTTTTACCAACTCAGATTCAATGGTAGATTCACCATCTTTAGGAGCAAACCTTTTTACTACCTGACCATCTTTGTTGACAAGAAATTTGGTGAAATTCCATTTCACGGCCTCAGTGCCCAGAATTCCAGGAGATTCATGTTTTAGGTATTTAAACAAAGGACTTGCATTTGAGCCATTGACCTCAATTTTATCGAATAGCTTGAATGAAACATTAAACGTAAGATCGCAAAATGATTGAACTTCTTCATTGGTTCCAGGTTCTTGTGCGCCAAATTGATTGCACGGAAAACCTAATACCTCAAAGCCTTGGTTTTGATATTTTTCATAAAGATTCTGAAGATTTTTATATTGAGGAGTAAAACCGCATTTACTTGCAACATTAACAATTAATAATGTTTTTCCTTGATAGTTGCTTAAATCCACTGAATTCATTTCAATGTCTTTAACGGTTATGTTGTAAAAGTCACTCATGTGTATCTCCTAATTTTGAATTTAGATTATACGGAATAAAACAAATATAATCATCGAATGAAAATTAAATGGAAGTCATTCCCTGTTCTTACGAAAGACGAGCTTTATGAGCTACTCAATCTTCGTCAGCAAGTTTTTGTCGTTGAGCAGGATTGCCCCTTTATTGATGCTGATTTTAAAGATCAAGATTGCGATCATCTACTCGCATATCAAGATAATGATTTGGTAGGTTACTTAAGAGTTGCAAAGCCTGGCACACAATTTCAAGGACCAGAAATTGGAAGAGTGCTAACTGCGGAAAAGATTAGAAGAGAAGGTGCGGGGAAAATACTCACCAAGGAAGCAATTGAATTTTGTGCATCTAAGTATCCCAATCAGGAAATAAGTATTTCCGCACAACATAGATTATTAAATTTTTATCAAAATTTTGGATTTGTTCCTCAAGGAGAAGTTTATTTAGAGGATGATATTGAGCATATAAAGATGACTCTAACCCCTAAATCAAGCGATAAAAAAATCTTTGAATGGAGGTTTGGAGTCCATCCTTTGCTAATTTTAGGTGGAGTAATTTCTATTGCAATTATAGGCTCCAGCTTTATTAAAGAAGTTGATATCTCTCAATTAAATTGGGTTGCTAAAATTGATGAGAGGGCAATTTCCAAGCAGAAATATGAGACTTATTTAGAATCAATAGCTCAATCAAGGAAAACTGGCTTAATAGATTCTGATCCTGAAAATATTCTTGAAAGAATGATAGATGAGGAGTTATTGATCCAAAGGGGAATTGATCTCGGAATGATTGAGAATGATTCAGAGATTAGAAGTACGATTATTCAAAAAATGATTAGTTCAATTATCGCTGAGATAGATAATATAAGGATTTCACGGAAAGATTTAGAGAGTTTCTATTTAATAAACCAAGATTTATTTACACCTAGCCCTAAGTTACATCTAATAAAGTTAACCTTTGGTGGTAACAACAAAGATTCCGGAGTCAAGGCAAGAGATTTGTTGGTTGCTGGTAATCTTGCAGCAGCAAAATCACTTGCTAAAAATGAAGTTATCAGTCTCCCCAATGTATTGCTGCCCACATTGAAAATCAGAGAATATATTGGACCTTTTCTTACTCAGGCTGCATTGGGTTTGGAAGAAGGAGAGGTTAGTGAATTGATAGAGCTTGATGGACAATTTCATCTGTTAGTGCCTGTACAAAAAATAATATCGAGCGCTCCACAATTTAATGATATTTATCAAGAAGTGGAGTCTGAGTATATTCGTTTTAAGGGAGAAGAGATGCTAGATGACTATTTAAGAGATTTAAGAAATTGGTATGACGTCGTAAAGGCAAATGACCTATAGAAAACTACTGATTTTATTTTTGCTTCAGCTTGTCCTCCCGCTTGAAGCTCATAATCGAAGTGAATCATATTCTAAGTTTCAGTTTGATACTGTTGAAGATGGTGCTGAAGTTAGGGTTGCTGGAACAATCAAGCAAGGCATTTTTGAGGGATTGAAATTAGGCAAAAAATTTAAATCCTATAATGATTTTATAACTTATTTAGGCGATTCAATTCATTTAGGAAGTGAATGTGAACTAAATCAGCCAGTAGAATTTAATGAAAACAGCGCTGCTGGCGTCCTAAAATTTTATTGGGTTTTTCAATGCTCAACATTACCATCAAGCGTTTCTATTTCATTATTTCAAGATCTTGGTCTTACCCATACCCATATTGCAAGAGGCATGGTAGATGGTGAAACTATTCCTGAATTCATGTTTGCTAGCAAAACTGACCTTTGGAAGGTTAATTCTTTATCGCAGCCAGATATAAATCAAAGTTCATACTGGGGTTATTTAATCTCAGGTATTGAGCATATTCTTAGTGGCTGGGATCACTTGGCATTCTTGCTTGGATTATTGCTTTTATTTCAAGGAAGAAATTTAGTAATAGCTATTACTGGATTTACTATCGGGCATAGCTTAACACTCGGTCTGGGCGCTATGAATATTTTGAGAGTGCACTCAGAAATGGTAGAAATTTTAATAGGATTTTCGATATTACTTTTATCTATTGAAAAGTTTTTTAAACACCAATATGAACTTAACAATGTAATTAAAAATTTTGGATTTGCTTTAATTGCTTTATTTCCTTTGGCGGCATTTGGGCTCTTGGAACCTCTATTAATTTTTGGCTTAGCATTATTTATAACTATCTATTTAAGCCTGACGTATCATTACTCTTCGCAATGGGGACCACTCATGATTACTATATTTTTCGGGTTAATTCATGGTCTTGGGTTTGCTTCTTCAATTGCTGAAGTTGGACTACCGCAAGATAGGTTATGGCAAATTATTTTAAGTTTTAATCTTGGAGTTGAGTTAGGTCAGTTGGTAGTAGCTTTTGCAATACTTGGATTACTTGCATTAGCAAAAAATTATTTTTCTACATCTAACTATTCTTCTATTCATAATTTTACAGGTGCTGTAGTATTCTCCATGGGAACTTTTTGGTTTGTTAGCAGGGCTATGGGAATATGAAATTTGCGATACCGTTATCTATGTTACCAATGGACGAGATTAAACCATTGGGTATAGCTGCCGATGAAATTGGTTATGATTTTCTTGCTGTTTCAGATCATTTAATCCATCCAGACAGTTTTTCAGTTCCTTATCCATACACTGATGATGGGAGTGTCAGGTGGGAGCAAGGTACCGACTGGCCTGATCCTATAAATTCTTTATCTTTTCTTGCTGGAGCAACAAAAAATATTAGATTTTATACTAGTGTTTATGTTCTCCCAGCTAGAAACCCACTTAGAGTTGCAAAAGAAGTCTCTACTCTTAACGCGCTCTCTAATGGGAGGTTTGATTTGGGGATCGGAATGGGGTGGATGCCTGAAGAATTTCAAGTTGGCGGTCAAGAATTCAGAGGCAGAGGAGCTAGGGCTGATGAAATGCTTGAGATTATGAAATTACTTTGGTCTGGAAAGATGGTCGATTTTCAAGGGAAATTTTTTAACTTTGAAAAATTAGAAATGTTGCCTGCTCCAAAAAAAGATATTTCTATATATGTTGGAGGTTTTTCAGAACCAGCTCTAAATAGAGCAGCTAAATATGATGGTTGGATATCTGATATGCATAGTTTGAGTGAGCTAGAGGCTTTGATAGAAAAATTGAATTTAAAAAGA
>Ga0315328_10001245_pt1 | contig 11687 bp, 10 predicted proteins | sample M120032315metaG_FD_203462 | JGI IMG/M metagenome (GOLD analysis project Ga0315328, IMG submission 203462) | Ammonia-oxidizing marine archaeal communities from Monterey Bay, California, United States - M1 200m 32315 | ecosystem: Environmental > Aquatic > Marine > Intertidal zone | place: USA... | reverse complement strand
GTGTTCCAAGCTGGTCGTCATCACCCCACCGTCCCCAATTCCTAACCCGATTTGAAATTTGAAGAAAACTTTCAGGTAAAGCCATTCTTACCTCCTATGCAAGGTTAAACCGGAGATTTGTTCAAGTCGTGACATTAATAACCTTTCTTGGTATCCACTAAACCATCAAGAGGCAATCCCGAAAGCCATTTTTCAAGATTAGATAAGAATAGATCGTGTAGTTGATCCAAGAAATCAGGACTCGCCCAAGAAATATGCGCACTCAACTTTACTCTTGGGTCACTGTAAAGCCAGTGTCCTTCAGGTAGTGGTTCAGGGGTAACAACATCCAAAGAGGCTCTACTGATTTGGCCCGACTCAAGATTTTCAAATAAGGCCTCCTGGTCCAAAATGTCACCCCTGGCGATATTTACAAGGTGAGTTCCTGGTTTCATAATTTTCATTAGTTCGTCATTAACAATGTGATGAGTTTCTTCTGTGAGTGGAAGACCAATAACAACATGATCAGCTTCGGAAACTGCTTCTTCGAAAGTAGAGAGCGTTTCGACACCTGCCTCAGAGATTTCACTCACGCTGTTGCGAACAGCGACGATTCGACAACCAAAAGGTTCTAAACGTTTCGCAATTTCCTGATTTATCGACCCGAACCCCAGTAAAGCTACTGTTGCACCCGAGAGTGTCTCAAGTGGGGCTAGAAACCAGTTTTCAGGTTCTTTGGAAATCCAACTTTCTGGAATTTTTTTCGTATGAGAGAGGATCATAGCGACAGCCCATTCAGCAATGGGTACAGACGAAGCACCTCTAGAACAAGTAACCATGCAATCATCCAACATCTCGAAAGGTAATCCATCAACCCCGTGAGCCATTATGTGAACCCATTCAACTCCCTTATCTAAGAATTTGGGTAATTTAGCTGTGTCTCGGGTAGGGGTAACGAGAAAAATTTCCCCTCTGAGTTCTTGGTCAAGTTCCACTTCAGGAGAAACATCTACAAAGTTAACTTGTGGAAAAGCTTTCTTTATTTCTTCCACACGGATGTAGTCGACGGCTTCCCACAAAATTGAGACATTAGTATTACTCATTTTCTTAAACCTTATTTTCGGTGTCTACCTAGTTCTTTCCCGTAAGAGCGCTTCTTGAGCGACAGTTGCTACGTGGAGTCCATCCGAGGTAAAAATTTCCCCCGTTGAAAGACCACGACCACCATTTAGTCCATGAGATCGAAAATCATGAAACTGCCATTCATCTGCTCTGGCACCTCTATGGAACCAAATAGCGTGATCTAAACTTGCTCCAATAAATAAATCCGCATATCCACTCCAGCCATCACGCACTTCAGTCATTTTTGGATGAGAAGTGCTAACTGCTTCTGTGGGAACGTCATCACTAGCGAAAGCCAGAGCACAAGCCTGAAGAATTGGATCATTAGGAATAGGCCCATGCACTTTCAACCAAGTAGCGGCTCTTCCAGAAGAAGATGACCAATTAGAATTAGTAGGTCTTCGTTCCAGAAGAGGAGCCCAGTTCTCAGATTCATAATCATCTGGATTACCAGCATCATCTGGTAGAGAAGACTCCTGAATGTCTACTTGTTCTTCATCTTTTTGGAATGAGCAAGACAAATTTAGAATAGCCCCGTCAGACTGACGGGCAACTACTCTTCTTGTAGTGAAAGAACGGCCGTTCCTAAGCCGGTCAACTTCATATCTAATAGGTTCATCACTAGTGCCACCCCTAATGAAGTAAGCATGAAGTGAATGCACGCGACGTTCTTCTTCAACGGTAGATGCGGCAGCACGCAAAGCTTGGGCCACTACTTGACCCCCGTAAACCCTACCCCAGGGATAATCGGGGCTTAATCCCACATAAACATCTGGCCCGTGTCCTTCTAGCTCCATGAGACTACAAAAGTCATCTATTTGTACACCCATATCAACATCCTTCGAGAGCAACTGCAGCATGTAGAGCAACACCGTAGAGGAGAGCCGATTCATTTATGCGCATGCGGTTCGAATGACAAGGGGGAGCGGTTAAGGAGTCTTCGATATCTTCGGGACAAACACCTAAAAAAGCCATCACACCTGGGACTTTTTGAAGCAGGTATGAAAAATCTTCACCTCCCATGACAGGCGAAGGGAATTCGAAGAAACTACCTTCACCAATTGTTCTCTCACAAAGTAATGCAAAACGAGCAGCTTCACTGGCGTCATTTACGGTCACTGGATAACCCTCAGTGATTGTTACATCAGCAATACATTTATGAGCTTTAGCTATTTGATCACACACTCGAGCTACTGATTCTTTTATTTGATTCCTTGTATTTTCAGAAACACACCTGATTGTTCCCTCAAAGAAAGCTTTTTCGGGAATTACATTTGTTGTGGTTCCAGCTTCCACATGAGCAATAGTTACCAAAGCAGGATCGAAGGCATTTATCTCCCGAGTAACAGATGTCTGAAGAGAATTTATCATTAAAGCCATTGGGGGTATTGGGTCAGCGCAAAGATGAGGAGTCGAAGCATGGCCACCTTGCCCAATAACAGTTACTTTGATTTCATCAGTTGAAGCAAGCATCGCTCCAGGTCGACAGGCCACGAATCCCGTTGGAAGATTTGGGGTTATGTGAATAGCGAAAGCGCGACTTACATTCTCTAGTACACCTTCGTCAATCATAATTTGTGCCCCACCTGCTCCTTCTTCTCCCGGCTGGAACATAAATCTAACTGTTCCAGAAAACTGGTCTCGCATTTTTGAGAGTACCTTTGCGGCCCCGACGAGCATCGCTGTATGAGCATCGTGACCACAGGCGTGTGAGCGACCTGGTTCCACTGAGCAAAAAGTTTCTCCACTATCTTCATCCAAGGGAAGGGCGTCAGTGTCAGCACGTAAAAGAATGGTAGGACCTTCGGAAGTTTTTGTTCCTTTCAGATCTGCGACAACAGAAGTCAGATTTTCCCCGGTAGTAACTTCAAGAGGGAGGTCTTCTAAAGATTCAAGTATGCGAGTTTGAGTTTTAGGGTTCTCTAGATGCAGCTCAGGATGAGCGTGTATATCTCTACGCACTGAAATCACTTCATCTAGAACAGTATTTGAAACTTCTAATATCTCATTCATATAGACATAATGCTCCAAATCTTCTGATTTCAGCGGACTGGGCGATTTGTAGGGCAGAATAAGTATGTGTCTTTAAATGATGAAGAAATATATGAAGCCATTTCTGAGATACTGCCAAAATTAGGTGCTGAAACTTCCTCTACAGTCTTAGGAGCCGGAAGCGATGATTTAGAAGTAGGCAGGGATTATTTACAAGCCCTTGTTGGAGAAGGCTGGATGCTGTCCACTTGGCCTCAAAAGTATGGTGGCAGAAATTCAACTCCAGAAGAGGCTTCCCGGATATCTCGAACTTTAGGTTTATTTGAAGGAGCGGATCTTTATCCGTACGGAGTTGGTTTAAGTCTTGTGGGTCCTGTTTTGATGGAATTGGGTACAGAAGACCAAATGGATAGATGGCTCCTACCGATTGCAAATGGGTCCGAAATTTGGTGTCAGATGTTCTCAGAACCGGACGCTGGTTCTGATTTGGCGAATGTGGGAATGAGTGCAGAAAAAGACGGAGAAGAATGGATTCTAAATGGTTCAAAAGTTTGGACTTCGAGAGGGGCATACTCTAAATGGGGGATGTGTCTTGCACGCACGGATCCTGAAGCGACAAAACACTCCGGACTTACGATGTTCGTTGTAGATATGAAGTCGTCAGGAATTGAAGTTCGCACCATTGAACAAATGAACGGCGACAGACATTTCAGTGAAGTGTTTGTTTCTAATGTGGCCGTTGAAGACAGAAATCGTATTGGAGATCTGGGAGATGGCTGGAAAATTGCAGTAAAAACCCTCGCATTGGAGAGATCGAGTTTAGGAGGAAGGTCATTTGGTGGAGGTGATCAGTCAAATGGTCTCCCAGTATGGTTGGAGGATTGGAAAGTCAAGGGTTATTTAGATAATCCCGTATCACGACAGAAAGCCATGAAAGCATTCATGCTTTACCGCGTTAATCAGCTGACCATTTTGCGTGCAGCATCTTCAGGAAACAGTTCCGGCCCTGCAGGTTCTGGTGCAAAATTAAGAAGTGTTCTGGCATTTAAATTTCGTGCTTATCTATCAAAGGAATTTTTCGGGGCAGAAGGAATGCTGATAAACGATCATGAACACATCGAATTTTTGACAGGACCATCAATGTCGATTCGTGGAGGCACTGATGAGGTCCAGAGAAACATTCTTGGGGAGCGTGTGCTGGGTTTACCTACAGAACATCGAGTAGACAAAGACAGATCTTACAGGGAGCTAATAAGAGGGAAATAATCAACGTTTGTCTATAGGTTGAACATCTCTCTCGGGTGATCCGATGTAGATTTGACGAGGTCTTGCTATGCGGGAGTCCTGAGAGAGCATCTCATCCCAGTGAGCTAACCATCCAGGGGTTCGTCCAATTGCAAAAAGCACTGTAAACATTTCAACAGGAAAACCCATTGCCTGATATGTGAGACCGGAATAGAAATCAACATTGGGATAAAGTTTTCGACTTACGAAATAGTCATCCGCAAGTGCCACTTCTTCGAGTTTTAATGCCATGTCCAACAAAGGATTTTTACCCACGACATCAAAAACTTCGTGTGCTGTATCTTTTACGATGCGGGCTCTAGGATCATAATTTTTGTAGACCCTATGACCAAACCCCATTAGACGTCTCTCACCAGCTTTTACGGCATTTATGAAACTGTCTATTTGGTCGTAGGATCCTATTTCTTCGAGCATCCGAATGACGCTTTCATTAGCGCCACCATGAAGTGGACCAGATAGAGCCGAGCAAGCTGCTGACACAGTCAGATAAGGATCTGCAAGAGAACTTCCTACTACACGACCAGCAGTCGTTGAACAGTTTTGACTGTGATCTGCGTGAAGTACGAACAGAAGATCTAGTGCACGTCTGAGAACAGGATCAACTTCATATTCAGAATCTCCCGGCCTGAACATCATAGAAAGGAAATTATCTGTGTAATCGAGGTCTGGATCTGGAAGAACGTAAGGGGTTCCCACACTACGTCTATACGCGCTAGCTGCGAGAGTAGGCATTTTTGCTATCAGTCTTACTATCTGTTTCCTACGCACTGATGGATCTTCTACATCTCTACTTTCAGGGAAGAAGGTCGATAGTGCAGCGACAGTTGATACTAAGACTCCCATTGCATGTGCATCATCCCTAAACCCTTCAAGAATACGCTTATGGAAGTTTTCGTGAATACTTGACTCTTCCTGTACCTCATCCTCCCATGAAGCGAGTTGTTCTCTGGTAGGAAGTTCACCGTTCAGTAGGAGATACGCGACTTCAAGAAAGGAGCATTCTTTACCAAGTTGTTCGATTGGGTACCCTCTATATCTCAGAAAGCCTGCACTGCCATCTAACTCTGTTACAGCGCTATGAGCTCCCGAGGTATTTCCAAAAGAAGCGTCGTCAAACCATATGCCCGGAAGTAGCTTCGACCACTCACCAGAATCAACCCCATTATTATGTATTGGAATTTCGACTGAATCTCCGGTTCTGTTATCTGTGATGCTTATACTTTCCGACACTTTTAGTTTTACCTTTCGTTAATTTCTAATTTATCAGGTGTAAGTAATTTTCCTGATGGGTTTATAGCGGGATATTGTCATGCTTGCGCTTTGGTAACCGTTCCTTCTTTTCAGATAAGAGCTCCAACGCTGAAGCAATCTCGGATCTTGTTTCTGCTGGTTCTATAATTCGATCCACCGAACCTCTTTCGGCTGCAACGAACGGATTGAGTAATTTCTCTTCGTAGGAACTTTCAAGAGAGAGTTTTTCCTCATCGTTAGCATCGCGGTGCAGTATTTCGATTGCCCCCTTTGCTCCCATAACTGCTATCTCAGCTGAAGGCCACGCCAACATAAGATCATTTCCCATGTAACGCGAATCCATAACTATGTATGCGCCTCCATAGGATTTTCTTAGAGTTAAACAAACTCTTGGAACTGTCGCTCTTGCATACGCATAAGCCATTTGTGCTCCGTATCTGATCATGCCTCTCCATTCAAGATCTTTTCCAGGGTAAAACCCAGAAGTGTCCACAAAAGTAACCAATGGCAAATTAAAAGAATCACAGAATGAAACAAAGCGCGCTCCTTTTTGCGAAGCAGGTATATCCAAAGTTCCCGCCATTGACTGAGGCTGGTTTGCAACTATTCCGACTGGTCTTCCTGCTATAGAAGCAAATGCGGTAATAAGATTAGTTGCCCAATTTTTACGAGATTCAAGAATGTGACCGTCATCAACTACACAAGTGATCACATCGCGAATGTCGTAACTATCTGAGACTGAATCGGGCAGAATGGTGCTCGCTTCAGGAGTAGAGCGATCGGCAGGATCACCAGAATTCCATCCTTTAGGAATCTCGTAAGCATTATTAGGCAAGAAAGATAACAACTCTTCGATCAGTTCTTTACCTTCGTCAAGATTGCTTACTGTAAAATGAGAAACTCCAGTAGTCCGATCATGTAAAGAAGCTCCGCCTAGTTCTTCGTTGCTAGTTGTTTCACCAGTAAACATTTCAGCCATTAGCGGGCCGCTTACAAAGGCATAACTGTCATCAACCATTACTACAAAGTCGGCAAGACCTAGAAGCAAGGCTGGACCAGAGACCGTAGCTCCAGTAACACAAAAAATGACAGGTACTTTCCCAGAGCATCTTACGAATTCTCTCGCTGCTACGCCCCAACCGTGAACCGCTGCTACACCCTCCAGGATGTCAGCTCCAGATGATTCGACGAAGCAAACGAGAGGGATGCCTTGTTCGTGGGCTATTTTTGCAGCAGCCGCAAGGTTTTCACCGTCAATCGGTTTTATTGACTTATTCTCTCCAGATCCAATTTCTACTTGCATTACGTTGCGACCGGCTAAAGAAATTACATTTGAAATGACGGAACCTGTCGTTTTACCTCGGATTCTGACTGAATGCTTCGACTCGGTATTCATGTTTAGATGCATACCTCAATGCCTGGTTGGTCAGGACCAATCTCTTTAACCACTTTATGTATAACTTCATTAGTTGCCCTTGCAGGTAGAGAAGGGGTCATCCTTTTGTTCCTTATAAGCGTTACTGGTCTCTTGAGAAGTCCATTTATTCTAATTAAAGCCCAGTTATCGTCGGGATATCCAGAAACTGCACTAGCGGGAAGAATAGCAGGAGCGTGACCTTGAAAGGCGAGAGAAGCTAATAGTCTCAACCCATCAATTTCTGCAGAAATTTTCATTTCCACTCCAGCAGATGATAATTCTTCATCTAGAGAGTCACGAAAAAACGTTCCTTGTGGAGTCATCATCATTTCGTATTCGGAAAGATCGTGAAGTGATATTGATTCGTTTTCAGCTAGAGGATGACCTATCGGAGCGACAATTATTTTTTCTTCTTCGAATAGTGTTTCTGATTCTAGGCTCGCGTTCATTGCAGGTGTGTTAATGATCGCCAAGTCAATGTCTCCAGAAAGAATTTTTTGAGTTAACGAATTTGTGTCAGCGTCTATAAGTCTCGGTTGGAGAGAAGGGAAGGCTTTAGACAGTTTTTCTAGCAAAGGTGTGATTATCCAACGAGCGGTTGTGCCTATGCATCCTATTTGAACTTGGCCTTCAACTTCTTCGTTTATCGAAAGAAGGTCGTCTGAAATTGCTTTTATCTCTGCTCTGATCCTGCGAGCTCTGCCTATGACCGCTTGACCTTCAGGGGTGGGTTGCATGGTTCGACGATCCAATAGGACTGTGCCAAGTTCTTTTTCTAGTTTCGCAACATGGTTAGAGACGTTCGATTGCACTGTATGAAGTGAGCGTGCAGCAGAAGAAAAACTTCCGTGGTCAGCTACGGCTATTAAATGGTTTAATTGTCTTAAGTCCATCACTTTTAAGGATGCCATTAGATTCACTGATATGCGATAAAGATTTCGTTTACAGTAATTTTTTTACATATTTGAGTTGTTCAGACGGTAATAATGTCAGACTCGTTGAAAGAAACATTTTAGAAATAAAAATCACGAAAATATATGAAAACAGCATTAACTATATATCTAGGAAACGATTCTGCTTTCGCTGCCGTAGAAGTCAATGGTCAGATTGACCTTTTAGCTCTCGGTGAATCCGAAGCAGGATTTCCAATTAAAGAAACTCTGGACACTGAGAAATTATTTTATGCAGGAACTGAATTGCGTGATGAAGATTTAATCCATCTTGAATTGTCTCTAGCCAGTTTATTTTCAAAAATTGTTGCACGTTGCATTCGAGTTGTTGATATTTATCCAGACAAAGTTTTACTAGTTGTAAGTGGAGAGAACTCCGATCTAGATGTTTACCATTCAGCCTCCAGACGAGCACAAATAATAAACATGACAGTTATTGAGGAGAACCGATCACTAGCGGCTTTAGCATCTTATGGACCTAAAGGGATTAGTTCAGACTACGCACCTGCCATAGGGGGATTATTTTGGATCAGACACGGTGATTCCCTTACGGGTTCCTTGCCCATAGTCACTCGAGAAGATCTGGGTGCCGACGAAAAAGTTGTTAAAAAGCCTCGTGTCGCTCCATCTGCTCCGTCTGTAATTTCTCTTGGTGACCGGTCTGTATTCGATTTACAGGTAAACCGAGACAGAAAAAAACGTTTCAATTTTTCCTGGGTTATAGCAGTCCTGATTCTTTGTACAGGAGGAGCGTCTGTTTATTATTTTGCTTTTCCCGATTCGCAGGATTCTTCAACAAGATTAGAAAGTGCAGTTGTTCCTGTTACGAGTGTTCCTGTTACGAGTGTTCCTGTTACGAGTGTTCCTGTTACGAGTGTTCCTGTTACGAGTGTTCCTGTTACGAGTGTTCCTGTTACGGGCGACGATGAAGAAGTCATTGAAGTCGAAATCGTTGAGCTAGGGGTGGTGACTTTAAATGAGAACGGGTTACTTCTATTAGCGGGAACAGCAAATCAGCTTCTTTTGTCATTCGACTCGCCTCAAGAAGCAGTTATAAGTTCCCTAATAGGTATTCTCGGCGAACCCACTGAACAGCCTGTTATGGATAATGAAATTTGCGATTCAAACGATCTGCAGGTATTTAAATTCGAGAATCTGGAAGTAGTTTTTAAATCATATGACATGGGTCCAATTTTTTCACAATGGTTTGTTTCGGGTGAAGGCGCCAGCGAAACGGGTTTATGGACTCTTGACAGAATCGGTTTAGGTTCAAGCGTCACAGAATTAAAGAAACTTCCTGAATGGCAAGTGATAATTGAAGAAGCATTCCCCGGAACAAATGATCCAGCTGGAAAGTTTCAAATAGACCCCTTTAGTTTAGGAATGCTTATAAATGGTTTAACTAGCAACACGAACGATCAGGGAAGAATATTGCAGATGTGGGCTGGTGAAGGATGTCAAAGATTCTCAGAAGGTTAGTTTTTAGATCCGATTTCGTAAGACAAAAACCCTTTTAAGGAGCGATCTGAAAAAGAGAAATTATTGTCCAGAAGCTTTTTTGGAAAAACAAATTGGCTTGAGAGCATAAGCTCCTCTACCAACTGTTGCCCATAAAGAAAGTTTAATGCTGAGGTTGGCACTTTGAGAATTGTGGGTCTTTTAAGAAGCGCACCAAGAGTTTTAGTGAATTCTAGATTGGATACAGGTTCTGGTGAAACTAAATTAACAGCTCCTTCTATTTCTTTTTCTATCATCCAACTAATCGCAGAGATTTCATCCCTTATAGAGATCCAGCTCATCATTTGTTTGCCTGATCCTATTTGACCACCCAGTCCTAGTCTGAACAGAGGCAAAAGCCTTTTTAGTAACCCTCCCGAAGAGCTTAGGATGACTCCAGTTCTTGCATGGGCGACACGAATGCCTGCTTTTTCAGCTTCTCGTGTCGCCTCTTCCCATTTAGAACAAACATGAGCTAGGAAACCCTCTCCTTGTTCAGTTTCTTCTGTTGCACGAGTGGATTCTGAGTTGCCGTAATAGCCGACAGCTGATGCATTAATTAAAACGTCTGGACCGTTCTCAGATTTCAATTTGGAAAGGGTTTCACTGAGTAGCTCCGTGCCCTTAACTCGAGAGTAAAGAATCTGATCCATTCTCTTCTGTGACCATCTTTTGTCACCTATCCCCACACCAGCCAAATTTACGATTACATCGATTCCGATGAGGCGATTTGGATCTAGATTATTGTTTTTAGGGTCCCAGAAGATTTCCGAATCATCAAACTCGTCACGTCTCACTAACCGCTTAACAGTGTGACCTTTTTGTACTAAAGATTTTCTCAGAGCTCCACCTATCGTCCCAGAAGCTCCAGCAATCGCAAATGTTTTCAAAGAATTTTCCCGAATCTATTTTTCTATTGCAACGACATTTACGGTCAAGTCTCCGTTAGGTGCCTCGAAAGTGACATCATCTCCTACTGAAGCACCCATAAGGGCTTCACCTAAAGGAGAATCAGGGGATAGAACTTCCACATCCTCTCTTTGCTCTTCAATCGAACCAACTAGCATTTTCTCAGGTTCGGAATCACCTTGATATAGAAGTGAAACAATTACCCCTAAAGAAACTTTTCCATCTCTGTTTTCATCCATAGAGACTATTTCAGCATTTTTTAGAATTGAGGCTAGTTGAGCAATACGAGTCTCCATCTTTCCTTGTTCTTCTTTCGCCGCATGGTAATCCCCGTTCTCTGACAGGTCACCAAGTTCGCGTGCCGTTTCAATTTTTTTTGCTATATCTATTCGTCCTCTTGTGATCAAGTCTTCATGCTCTTCGAACAGGCGCTGATGGGCTTCAGGTGATAATTGTTGTATTTTTCCCATGAGTTCAGCGTAACTGTATGAGCAAATAGGCAAAACAGAAAACCTTATTATAGATTGCTTGACTAAAACGTTTGGAATCTGCACTCATGGTGCTGATAGACTTGTTTGATGGCTAAGACACAGTTTGTAATTATTATCTAGAAGGCGCACATTTGTGTGCCTGATGCCGTCCACCAAGGTGGACGGTTTTTTAGTTCCGACTAGAAGTAGAGGACAGGAGAAGAAATGCCGATTGAAAAAGCTGACAAGATTTGGATGAATGGTGAACTTGTTGACTGGGATTTAGCAAATGTCCATGTGCTCACACACACTTTGCATTATGGAAATGGAGTTTTTGAGGGTATCCGCGCATATGAAACCGATAACGGTCCAGCAGTTTTTCGACTAACTCCTCACATAGAACGCCTTTTTAGATCAGCCAAAATCCTTTGTATAGATATTCCTTATTCAGTGGATGAACTCGTAGATGCAGTTAAAGAAACGGTGAAAGTTAATAATCTGCCTTCTTGTTATATAAGACCACTTGCCTATCTGTCATATGGGGAGATGGGACTTAATCCTCTGCCTTGTTTAGTCGACGTTGCAATAGCGACATGGCCATGGGGTGCTTATCTAGGTGACGAAGGAATTAATAGCGGAGTAAGGATGATGATTTCATCGTGGCAAAGGCATGACCCCAATGCAATGCCACCAGCTGCAAAAGGCTGCGGACATTACATAAATTCACAGATGGCTAAAGTTCAAGCTGTAAGAGCTGGTTACGATGAGGCAATTTTGCTGTCTCCTCAGGGTCAT
>Ga0315328_10001244_pt1 | contig 11693 bp, 4 predicted proteins | sample M120032315metaG_FD_203462 | JGI IMG/M metagenome (GOLD analysis project Ga0315328, IMG submission 203462) | Ammonia-oxidizing marine archaeal communities from Monterey Bay, California, United States - M1 200m 32315 | ecosystem: Environmental > Aquatic > Marine > Intertidal zone | place: USA... | reverse complement strand
TCGTTGACGATGACCTACTGCAGTTAGATGACAATGCAAACAAGCGCATTATTGACATAATTCCCAACATTGCAGGTCGCTCAATAGTCTCTGACCCAAACAGAGACCTGCTCTACGTTGGAGATGCCGAGGGCAACGTCACGGCAATGGGGCTATCCGATTCCGTCCCCTTGGTGGATTTCCCCGTCGAAACCAATACTTCCATCTCCGACCCAATTCTGGCAATGGGCGTAGACGTCTTCGGCGTTCTATGGGGTGCTTCCGAGTGCAATCTGCACTATCTAATGCCATCTAAGGGGGCACTTTGGAAGTCATTGGAGTTCTGCACATCCTCGCAGGTTGAGACGCCCGTGGAAATCTCCATCGAAGGGAGGAAACTATTCCTGGCCACTCAGGAGCACGGCGTTCGTGTCATCGAATACAACGTCTCATCAAGTGACCCAACTTCTCTGGTAGTGGAAAGGAACCTCGTATGGGATGATTCAAACTATCTATCAGGCAACTCAATCGCAGACATCGCAGTTTCGGACGACATCCTCTACATCGCCACGTCTGACTCGGGAATCGATAGGTTCGACCTGTCCTCCACCTCATGGATTCCTTCGTGGACTTCATCGAACTGGTTGTCTTCTGACAGTATTATCGGTCTGGCAGTTACTCCTGGTTGGCTCTACATTCTTGGCGAACAGCAGGTACAACCGTACGATACTGATATACTTCTATTCAGTTCAGACATTCAATTGGCAGACTTGGGATTGTCAGAAGACGCCTCAAGCATTAGCGCGTGGCCCGGAGGCCTAGCCAGGTCCCCTTCAGCACACATGGCAATAATTGGGGACTCATCTGGCACTTTCGGACGGGTCTTGGAGACCAACTCGGACGGATCGTTCCCACTAGTCAGCAGCCCCTCGATTGACGATGCGCAGGTTACTGCTATCATTGACGATGGAGGGGCGGGAGAGTTCTGGATAGCGTCAGGCAGCGTTATCGACATGATGGACAAGGGAGACAACCTCTGGAAGGAACCAATCGATATCGCAGACAGTCTTACTTCACAGCTCGAACCAGGCGATATCACATCAATAGTTCAGGACGAAGACGGTTGGGTCTGGGTCGGCACCACTAGCAGTGGCGTGCACAGGCTGAGCAATGTGGATGGGGCCTACTTCGAAACGATCCAGGGCCTGAATTCCATCTCAGTCACAAGTTTGGCATACGACTCCAACTCAGAGACTCTTGTCATCGGGCATCTGGATGCGGGAATATCGCTCTATTCGACCGATTCCAACAATATCATCGAGACATACTCGGAGCAAGAAGGGTTGGACTCAGATAGAATCAGAGATATCGCAACCAGATTCGGAATCGCGTACATCGCAACCGAGGAAGCCGGAGTGATGAGGATAGAACTCAGCACCCCAGCAATAATCGGATCGTGGCAGTCTCTCGGCATGGATAACCTCGACTCCACACCGGTTGCAGTTGATGGGGATGTAATCTATCTCGGTCTCCCTGGCCTGGGGATTCTCCTTATTGACAGATTGACAAGCGACATTCTCGACCTCTGGACCCCTGATGATCCGAACGGCATTCCCGACGAGGACGTCAACACAATATCTCTGGATTTCTATGGAGGGTTGCTGGTCGGCTCCGAAGTACAGAACTCGGGTTCGAATGCAAACGGTGGTCTGGCTCGTTGGGACGGCTCGACATGGGATTTGCTCCCAACTAGCATTCCCGGTTGGAACAACGACCCCTTCGAGTTCTATGATGTCACCAGCGATGCTAATGGCGTCTATGCAGGTACGAACAGGGGAGCTTGCATGTGGAACTGGCCCGATGTCAATAACCCACAGTCCCAGTTCACATTAGAGGACTGCTGGACATCAGGAGGAAACGGTGGAGGAGGGGGTCAAGGAGACGGCATGCCTTCCAGGTTCGTCATCTCAGTGGACCCAATTGGGTCAGACCTCCTTTATGCTGGGACCACCGAGGGCGCTGCGGTCATCAACACATCAAACGGCACCGTCGTGGAGGTCTGGACCGCAGGTGACGACACCGAGAGGGCGCGCGTCCTCAAGTTCGGAGAAACCCTCTATCTCGGGTTCGAGAACCTAGGAATCGCCCGCTTCAACCTCTCATCGGGATCATGGCTCACACCGTGGGACGGTTCCCAGGGGATCCTGGACGATGACGATGTTACCGTCATGATCGAGGGGACGGAAGAGGGGACGATGTGGGCTGGGGGGGATTTCGGGCTCACTCTGATTGATCTGGTCAACGAAACAACCCTGCTACAGTGGAGCAGGGGCGCGAACCAAGACGGGCCAACCCTTCCGAACTACTCTCCAGCGGAGATACTGATTGTTGGGGATGTTATGTATTACTCGCCCCAGCGAGGTAACCCATGGAACTCTAGGGACGAGGTCTCTAGGATCAACCTGGACAACAATTCGACACTATCGACAATTGATGCCGGACAACGCATGGGTTTCAACGGGGTCATCCACGGAATGAACCAAATCGGCGATGAGGTGTGGATCAGCGTCGTAGAGACCTCCGGATGGGGTGGATCCGGGGATCCGGGGTCTATTCTGAGGTGGAACACCACCTCTAATGACTGGGAGGACGATCTACAGACGATTGGCGATGTAGGCAGGGTGAATGCCCAATACCTAGGCGATTGCTTCCCACTAAACACCTCATGTGAGATGTGGGTTGCATACGGAGACAACATCCTCAGACGATTCTCTGTTTCAAACATGACCTTGCTGAACCAATGGAACGATGTTGATGGAAGGATCAGGGGCATGGTTGAGTACCAAGGAGAGTACCTCTTCGCCAGTATGAATGGAATACTGCGCTGGAATCCTGCTAATGAGTCATGGCTCCCCTCATGGCTCCCTGGAGGCGGTCTTCCTTCCGAATCGGAACTGGACTTCTACTCCTTGAAAGTAGTTGGAGACGATCTCTGGACAGCATCCGGCAACGGAAACGATGGGCATCTGATGAGGCTGTCAGGAAACAACAGCAACTGGACAACCTGGGATGTCGATACAAACGATATTCCCGATGGATATGGTGCTGACATCTTGCTTTGCCACGATATCGTACACGTAGCAATCGGGTTCAGCGCATGGCAGTGGTGGGCTGTGGGAGGGGGGATTGCCCGATTCGACCTCGGAGACCATGACGGGGATGGAATCACCGAAGAGTGGTTATCCCCCATTACTGAAGATAACTCAAACATGGCCGACAAGGACGTTCGAGCCCTCGCTTGCGACGAAGAGAACGAAATAATGTATATCGGCTTCGATACGGACAACGTCGGCATCGATCGATTCGACTACTCCTCTAACAACTTCCTCGCCACACTCACCCCGGATATGGGCGTCTCCGAGGATCCAGTCTTCCCGGGCGGTATGCTTTACGACGACGATCTACTATTGGCTTCCCATTATGACGGGAGCGGGGGGATTACTAGAGTCATCACCTCTGGGTCATCAGCCACTTCTGGGCAGGTCATCGGCCTGGGAATGGACTCGTGTTCCATAGTCAGGGTTCCCACAGGGAGCTCCAGGTCCTATGCCATAGGGAGATCTGGGGACCTCTCTGGAATCAACAGGGTGGACAGGCTTGACAACACGGGTCTTATCGAGGGTGGATTCGACGAGTTGGTCGGTCTCCCCTCGGGCGTCGTACACGAGATGATTTCCAACGAGACTCACGTGTGGGTCACAGTCGGTTCCTCGGAGTACTCATACCTGTCATCCAACGTACTCCAGGGCGAGTTACTAGACAATGGCTCTGTCAACTGGCAGTATGGCTTCGATGCACTCTCGGAGTCTATCAACGAAATCATGCTAGTAGAGCAGGAGATTTGGGCCTCAACGGCTGGAAACGGCCTTTTCTCATTCAACCTCAGCCAGAGGGCCCTTCAGCGGACCCCCCCGGCTCTTCACAACCAGATGGATGGCCTGTTCCATGACGGTGAGCACATGTTCGTCGGTCTGATGGGGTGGGATGGGAGCTCTGCTGGTTTCCAGACATTCGATCCCGACTCCCGGACATGGGGTCAAGGCAGCCTGTTGGCTGGCCTCCCGAGCAACATCGTCACAGATTTCGTGGAACACGGTGAGCACATCCTGGTTTCCACTCATGGCGGAATCGGCCTTTGGAACCAAACAAAGTACGATTGGGACGACCCGATTACCACGATCGATGGACTCCCCACCCCAATCTCGAACCACCTCTTCGTGCCATCAGCACCCGTACTTGGCAATGGGACGGTTCTCGTTGGGGGGCCATCGGGCCTGATTGTCCTCGATCAGAACCTCGGAGTCGTTGGGACAATCGGAAGGGCTGACGGTTTGGTCGGGGACTTCGTATCAGGGATAGTCTATGCAGAATCGGTGTCCAGGACTTTCAACGACTCATCCACTGGTTCCATGGTTACCTTGCATCACGATTCCGCCATATTCATCTCGCACAACGGCCAAGGGGTGACTAGGCCTGGGGTCTCTGCATGGGATCTCTCCACAGACAGCTCCAACGGGACGTACAACATCGATATGATTCCGAGCAATGACGTCAGTGCCGTAGAAACGGACAGCTGGGGCGTCCACATAGCAACCTCGAACCAACCCCTAGTGCACTGGAATGGATCCTCCATGGCCATGGAGGCCGGGTCAAGTGGGGTCGACCTGCAGGCATGGCCCATCATCGACCTCACTTCGGACGGCACTCACCTAGCTGCCATTTCTGCGAGCAAGATCAGCGTAGTCAGGGCGACTGGGGACCACGACGTCGTCATGATCGGTGAGATGCAGGGTGCGATAGCAGGCGACGCCGACTCATGGATGGGACTAGCAGCACTCGGGGAAGACGGACTCCATATCTACAAGCCGATGGAGACCCTGAGGGAGGTCCCTAGGGAGAATCAGAGGAGGGCCTACCCCCTTAATGCAATATTCGCAGATATTACGCTCGACATCACTGACAGCACCAGACCGGGAATGTCGACTACCATGGTCTCCCACGAATCCCCGGTTTCGATACCAATCGACCAAAACCAAGCGAACTCATCCGAGTTACTCCTTTACCCCGGTTCGCTTACCTTCTCTTCCCCCGCGAGGGGGTCTTCGGTCTGGGCGAAGTCGACCAGTCTCAACTACACAGGGAGTTGGGACCTAGCAGCACTAGACCCCGGGATTGAGGAGTCATTCCAGACTGCAATTTTCAACACCCCACCGGGATCCCTATCATCCACGGTTCACCTCCAAATGCAGTCCCCCCTCGACGGACGAATCAAGATCCGGGTCTCCTACGACTGGGAGCGACTAGAGGCTCCAACGGTCATGACGAGCCTCTACGACAGGCCCAACGACGGCGGCGGCGTGCTGCACGCATCATGGCTCCCTGCTCAGGATTCGGCATGGTCAGCTTACAGGGTTTACCTGTGGGACTCCACGGACAACACCCAGTGGACCCCCACCAAGGAAGACCTCCAGAACATGCCATCGTACCAGAGAGTTCCCTATTGGTCCCAGACCACAGCAGTCTTCACTACTGGAAACAGCAATGGCTCCGAGGCCCCCCTCTCCGAACAGCGGCAGTACAGGGCGGCGATTACGATTGAATATCCCGACGGAAGCCTCGGCGACCCCGTATCATGGGAAGGAAACGCGACACCCACGGACGAGACCCCTTCGCCTCCAGAGTGGCTGGTCGTGCAACCAGTCTCAGGGGGAATTCCCGGGACAGTCTCCGCCGAGTGGTCCGCTTGTCAGGAACTGGACCCCCATCTAACCCGGATTTGGGCCGTGCAGCAAGAGATTACCAGTGCTATTGCCCTCTCGGACCCCATCGACTTCGCCTTCGCCGCAGGCAACTCGTCCGTTCTCGAGCTAGACGGGAACGTACCCTACTGGTTCGCCATTGTCTGCGTCGACGAGTCCGGGCAATTCGATCCAGCGAACGCGACAGTGGTCGGGCCAGTCGTCACGGCAGGGGGACTCAATGACGGGATAGCACCTGCACCGATAACCGGGACCGCTGCCAGTGACGCCCCCAACGATGAGGGAGGCAGGATAGTCGTGACATGGGAACCTAACCAGGAGGAGGACTGCTCCTTCCACGTGATCTACATCCTCCCTGCTTCGGGATGGACGGCCCCTACATCCGTAGACGGATGGCCAGTCGCACAGTTCGTAACCGACTGCACCACCGAAGAGGTCGTGATCGACTCAATAGGCAACTCATCGCTGGATAACGACGTGGTATACTGGATCGGAGTTGTTGCAGTCGACGACTGGGGAAATCAGAACGTCGACGAGGTCCTAGTGGTGGAAACCGCCAGCTACTCGGAGCTAGACTCTTCGGAATTCACTCCTCCCGACATGGTTTCCGGTCTGCAGGCATGGGACCATCCCGACGATGACGGCACAGCAATCGATGTAAGCTGGGACAGGACCCTGGCAGATGACTTCAGCCACTACACTGTGTGGGTGTCAGACTTCCCTCTGAACGATTTGACCGATGTGAGCCTAGCCTGCGAGACAAGTGGCTCTTGCAACCTTATGACGATCGACCAGAGGCAGATTGGCAACTCCCCCCGTCTCGAGGTGACCCTGTCCACGGCTCTGTATGGGACAGAGGCCGATGACCTGTCTCCATCGGGGATATCTCCTGACATACCCCTGTACGTAACGGTGACAATCCACGATATTGCGGGGAACGTGATTCTCTCGGACTTGAGCGACCACATGGCTCTGGTTACTCCAATAGACAACAGAGGCGACCTGTTCCCACCGGAGAGGATTCCAGCACCAACTCTGGAGGACAGGTCACCGGACTCCGGAGATGGGGTCCTCGTCTCATTCCTAGCAAGCTCCTCCCCCGATATCGCAGAGTACCAGATCTTCGCAGTCGCAGGCGTGCCCTTCGACAGCACCGAGGGACTCGAGCCAGCCTTGGTGCTAGACAGGACGGAGTGGGGGCAGGTCCTTCTGGAAGCACTTTCTAGCGGAGAGGGGATACAACCTGACGTGCCAATGTGGGTGGCGGTGGTTTCAGTAGACACTTCGGGGAACGCATGGCTCGATGAACTCGAGACGTCGATGATTAGCCCAGTCGATGAGAATTCCCAGGACCCAGGGATGCACCTCCCCGAGGTTACCGAGATCATGGCATACTGGGATTCCTCAGGCTCTAGAATCGAGGTCCTGTGGGCTGATTCGGAGGACTCGCAGGTGGGGTCCTACACCGTATACGCTAGCACGATGCAGTTCTCTGACACTAGGGATGCAATCGCTGTCTCGTCATCGGTCACCCCGAACGCTTCGTTCGACTCAATCGGCCCCACGCCTGTCAGCTCATCGACTCCTTACTGGCTCACAGTAGTCGCCTTCGATGGGGATGTCCACAGGCTTTCCGTGGACTCTATCAGGGTACACCCGCTCTCCGAGATGACTCCCGGGGGGTCTCCCGATGGCCCAGGAGCAGGTGACGAGTCTTGGTTCGACCAATTGGTTGACGGCGACCTCAACACCGTCATAATGATGGTTTCCGCCATAATGGTAATCCTCGGTGCGGCTCTGATTATCAGGCCCCGGGAGAAGGCGGCACCACAGCCATGGGAGATGGGGACCCAGGAGGTCGAGATGGAGGAGGAGATGACCCGAGAGGCCATGGGAATATCAGAGGAGGAGGAAATCGCCTCAAGCTCAATCCTCAGGCCATCTCTAGATGATGGGGACGAACCACAGGGACAGACTCCTGAACTCCCCATGGAAGAAGATGCCACCGAGGAGGAATGGTGGGATCCCGACGTGTCTGTGGGAGACCTCCTCGACTCGGAAACCGAGGAGATCGGCCTAGAGGGCCTAAATGATCTAGCCGACAATCTCGACGAGGGAGAATCAGAGGATATGGACGTGTCATTCCTGGACGACGCCATCGATGACGATTGAGCTAGTGCCGAAGACCGCAGCCTTGAAGGACAATCCTCCTCTGGTGGGAACGAGCGTCATGCCAGTATGCAGGATGTGTAAGCAGAACTACCCCCAGGCCCAATTCATCACGGGCAACGGACCGAGGTACCAGGTCTGCTCCCGCTGTGGCGTAGAGCACGGTCTGGCCGACCCAGAGGACACCCCCCAGTTCTACTCCGACGAGATTCTCAATGCAAGGCTCTCACTATACACCAAGAGGCATCTTCCATGGGTCTCCGTCCTAATTGGGTGGTTCCTATTCCTCTCGATCGGTCGAGGGATAGAGCTCTGGTCGGGGCTGTTCTTCGGAGTTCTCGCGCTGTCTTCTCTAATCGTTCCAGTGCTGCACTTCATGGGGACGACCAGGTTCATAGCCGAACTTTCGAGGATAACCCCCTGAAACCGGCACAGGAACCCTTGAAATACGTAACATGCCTCTCCGGAGCCAGAGGGAACAGTGGGTTCCCTGAGAAAGCCAGTGAGATTGGATGACAGAAAAAGGAGGAGTCAGGACAGTAATAAGAGAGTTCGGAAACATTAGGAATGACGCGCAGTATAGCGTTATTGCAGTTTCGAACGCGTGTCTAGACTCGCTCCAATCAGTCATCCCATACTCGTTGGATTAACGGAAAATAAGGAAGTGAATTTACAATGAAATATCAGAAAAAAGCTAGTGTGATTACAGCACTGCTCCTAGTGCTAATGGCCGGTTCGACCGGTGTAGGAGCCGATGGATCAGACCCCTTGGACCCCTCCGACGGAGGAGCCGACTGGGACGGGGACGGACTGACCAACGCGGAGGAGCAGAGTGCTGGCACAGACATGAACAACGCAGATACCGACAACGACGGCATGCCAGACGGTTGGGAGGTCAACTACGGCCTCAACCCGCTCTCCGCCAGCGATGGAGGCGCCGATCCCGATGGGGACGGCCTCGACAACCTGGAAGAGTACCAAGCAGGGACCAACCCAAACAACGCAGATACTGACGGAGACGGTACGAATGACGCTAACGACCCCTATCCAAACGACCCCAATGACGGAGCCGCATCGGATTCGGATGGCGACGGGATACCCGACGCATACGATCCCGACTTCCAAGGCGAAGGAACCGGGGACGGCGGCACCGAAGGCGGTGGCGAAGGAGAGGACGGCCAAGGACAGGGACAGGGTCAGGGCCAAGGACAGGGTCAGGGCCAAGGACAGGGTCAGGGCCAAGGACAGGGTCAGGGCCAAGGACAGGGCCAAGGACAGGGCCAAGGACAGGGTCAGGGCCAAGGACAGGGCCAAGGACAGGGTCAGGGCCAAGGACAGGGTCAGGGCCAAGGACAGGGCCAAGGACAGGGTCAGGGCCAAGGACAGGGTCAGGGCCAAGGACAGGGTCAGGGCCAGAGTGGCCAAGGACAAGGCGGCCAGGGCCAGCAGGGCCAGGGCCAGGACGAGGGATCACAGTCGGATCAGGATGGCCAGCAAGGCCAGGACAGCGATCCAGGCGAGCAAGGCAACCAGCAGGACAACGGCCAGGGCCAGCAGCAGAACGGAGGCGAGCAGAGCGGCCAGCAGGGCGATCAGGAGAGCGGTGACGAGAACGGCAACAACCAGAACGGGCAGAACCAGCAGCAGCAGGGCCAGACCCAGGGAGACAACCAAGGTGGCCAGGGATCTAGTTGCCATGGAGCGTCAGCAAGTCAGATTCTGGATAACCAGAGGGACAATGGACACGCCGACAACGACGGTGACGGAATCCCCGACACTCACGACGTGGACGACGACAACGACGGAATTCCAGATGTAATGGAAGAGTCTGTCTTGGCATCGCTTGACCACGACAACGACGCAGTCAAGGACAAGGACGACGACGACGATGACGGTGACGGCATCGACGACCGTGAGGAAGTCAACGACGGCAATTCACTGACCTGCATCTACGACCACGACAACGATGGCCTTAGCGACAACATAGACTTCGACATCGACAACGACGGCATCGACAACTGGGAGGACGTCTTAGACTGCGATGACGACGGAGAAGAAGAGAGGCTAATCGACTTAGATGGCGACGGGCTCGTCGATGTCGATGCTGCGAGAGACCACGACAACGACTGCATCAACGACGCTAACGACCCCGATGACGACAATGACAACATCCTAGATGTCGACGAGTTGGACGGGGAGTTCGGCACCTACAGGTACGATCACGACAACGACGGACTCTGGGACAGCTACGACACGGACGACGACAACGACGGCCTGTCAGACTGGTTCGAGCTGAACGATGGTTGGGACACTACCGGCCAGTTCGATCATGACAACGATGGCATACCAGACTACACCGACGAGGACGATGACGGAGACGGAATCCCAGACTCGGAAGAGAACGACTTCGACCTGATTTGATCAGAAGTCGAATAACGAAGGCTGGCTGGAAGACCTGAGTCGTCCGGCTTCGGCCAGACGGTTGAGCGCGCGATCCAATCGCCTCTGTGAGAAGCCACGCTCTTCTTGGAGGAACGAGCGCATGCTCTCTTCCACTGCCCTCTGAGGCTCTGGAAGAGGGTCATCGCCTACAGGGTGTTCCATGAAGAGGGACCTTATCCCCCCTAGGTTCTCCGGGAGCTCGAAGCCCCTGGCCTCGGCAACCGCCTCCATGGTGCCGTGCTTCTTCATCAGCTTCAGGCCAGTCTTGGGTCCGATGCCCCTGATCCCGGGATGGAAGTCCGTTCCGACCATTATCCCCAGGTCAACCAACTGCTCTCTGGTGATGCCATGGCTCTCGAGAGTATCCGAGAGAACTATCCTCTCTGCGCTCATGACCCGTCCGAACCTCCTGGTCCCATGGCTCGTCAGGTTCCTCACCATCACCGGTGAGCCGTACAGGAGAGTGTCCCAGTCCTGGCTGGCCACCGCTGCCACATCGCCCCTGGAGCACATCACTGCAGCGGCTCCCTCTGCCTCCATGGGGGCCTCGACCCAGGAGACTCCCATCAGATCGAACAGGTCCTTGGTCTCCTGGACCATGTCCGGAGTGTACTCGGCAGTCTGCGGCCCCAGCTTCTTTGCTGCTTCCATATCCCCAGCGTCAACCGCTGCCTCCCAACGGGAAGCAGCCTCCATCTTTCTCTCTCTTCTGCCATCAAGCGTCACTCGCTTGAGATCGTGAGGCTTGCCATCGAATACGAAGACCGGATCTATCCCCTCTGAGATCATCACCGTGGCCCTATCTAGGAAACCCATCAGGTGTGCCACTGGCTTCCCACCGAATGAGAGGGGCTTACCATCCGGGCCAGTCATTGAAGTGATGAACTGATAGGAATTCAGGAACACGTCTATGGCGACCCTCTGCCCAGATAGATCGCCCAACTCTATTGGCTCGGGTGAAACGAGGTCTCTCAGGTTACAGCCCATACTCATCCCCTCGCAACTACGGGTGGTGCTGGTAGTGGGGGCATATAGGGTTGAAGCCCAGAGAACCCCTCGGATAGGTATGGGAGCGCAAAGCTTGGTCCTAGTGGGTAGCGGATGGCATCCTCCCCTTTTCAGGGAGGAGTGCAGGGCACTCCTCGGTCCGATAGAGACCCTCCATCCCCGACTGACCTTCGTAACTCAATCAGATTCCGTACTAGAGCGGATCTCAGGAGCATCACTGGTTGATGACGTAATCCACTCAACTTCTAGGCTCTGGGTCTACGAACGTGATGTATC
>Ga0315328_10001242_pt1 | contig 11710 bp, 12 predicted proteins | sample M120032315metaG_FD_203462 | JGI IMG/M metagenome (GOLD analysis project Ga0315328, IMG submission 203462) | Ammonia-oxidizing marine archaeal communities from Monterey Bay, California, United States - M1 200m 32315 | ecosystem: Environmental > Aquatic > Marine > Intertidal zone | place: USA... | reverse complement strand
TATGTTGAATTGAAGTTCTCCCGATTGGGTTTCGTTGCCCGGACTCACGCGGTGGTTGATAGCGTTAGGTCAAAGCGCATTCAATCCAAATCAGGCTTGGCCAACTCGCAGCTAATCCTTGATTTTCCCCTCTACCCCTTTTGGAAGTAACAAAATACCAATTGCTCCCAAAAGATATACAAGAGTGGTTACTTTCCCGAACGCAGCAAAATCATTCTCAAATACTACAATTAATTCAGCCGTTACGAGCACAGCAACGGCAGTTAGAATGCGTCCAAAATTAAAACAAACTCCCGATCCCGACGACCTAACACGAGTAATAAATATTTCTGGTAAAAACAATGGCAACCAACCAAAAAATATCCCACTGAAAAACCCCAGTATCGCCGTCAAAACGAGAAACATTATTGGCTCTTCGGGGCTTGAAAACCAAAACATACACTGGGCGCTTGCTAGGCAAATTAGACTGTTAAAAAAGTAGCTGCGCCGCCGGCCTACGAGGCTGGCTATCCATCCACCGAGAAAACTCCCGATAATGCCGGGAAGAGAGCGAGCCATGATTACATCGGCTTTTAGGCCATTATCACCTATTGCCTGACCTACATCATCAGCCCACTTAATTGTCCAATTCGCACCTCCCCAAGCACCAAAGAGGGGAACAGTAGCCAATAAAATTCCCGCCAATGTAATTACCAACAATGGAGGGCTAAATATTTCACTTTTTGAAACCTTCTCTTCCGGTTTTACTTTATATTCACCCGACTTTCCCTGACTTAATTGTTGAGACAACCATCGAGATGACTCTGGAACAAAAAAAGGAATCAAAATACCTAAAATAATTGGGACACCGCCGAGCAACATAACTTGTTCCCAATTATTTTCGTTTACCTGCCAAATGCGGCCTGCAACGCCAACCATAAAAATCCCGATATTCGCTGCAGCGCCAATCACACCAGCAAGCATTGGGCGGGAGGCACTGGCCCAAGCCTCACTCATCAACGCCACGCCGTTGGGCCACATCCCGCCCACGCCCATGCATACCAGGAAGCGCGCCACCAGAAGCTGTTCCGGCGTTTGGGCAAAGTAGGCAATAAAAGACATCCCCGAGTAGCAGCAGATCGCCGCAGTCATGCCTTTTACGCGACCGAAGTGATCACCAATACGACCGAACATCAAGCCGCCAGCAGCACCGCCAAAGAGCAGTGCGCAGACATAATACCCGTACCATTTACTACTCGCCGCCTTGAGACGTTTTTTCGCAACCTCGTTTGCCAAGGCCCCGACATCGCCCTCTTGGTTTTCCTGAACCTGTTTTTCAGCAGCAACCCGATCTACTGCTGTTACCTCGTACTGGCCGGTATTGCGGAGCAGATCCTTGGCTGCCGAACCCATCGAAAGGGAGGTGATCCCCAGGTGCATTCCAGCAAAAAACCAACCGAGGAAAGCCGCAATGATAATGAGATACCGGCCGGTCTGAGTCAGTCCGGTTAGTTTGGATTCGTTTTGTTCCGACAAAATTACTTTTCCAAGTTTGGTAAACGGCGGGATGATGCTCGAGGATCATTGATTTCGCAACAATTTGATTTGGCGGGATGGAAATTGCGTGAGACATTTCCCGACCCAAATGCTGCCGACAAACCAATCATGATCCGGCTCGCGCTCATTGGCGCGTCCGGGGCGGCGGAGGCCTACGGCGCGATTCGAACGCGGCTGCATAGCGCGTCTTGGGCTGTTTTTGCGCCACTAAACGACAACGGCTCCCCAGCCAGCCAATCGCTTGGCCAAGTGCTCGACGCCGGCTCGCCCGACGGGCTGTTCGCCGGGCACACGAACGACTTCGACGCCATCGTCATTGACGCCAATCCCAGCCAAACGGCGAGTTTGGCCAAGGCCGCGACGGCGCTTGGCAAACCGACACTCGTTGGCCAATTGCCCGGCGGCCTCGACGTGCTTGGCCAAGCGGACGCCATCCTCATGCCGGCTCACACTTGGCGGTTTTTGCCCTCAATTCAGGCGGTCAAGCGCAACATCGACGCCGGCAAACTCGGCGAGCCCTGCCTGCTCCGCATCCACCGTTGGCTGCCACCCGAGTCGACACCGGAGTCGATCGCCGAACGCATCCTGCCGGACACAGACCTGGCCTGCTGGATGTTCGGCAGCGCACCGGAAAAAGTCTGGACGCTGCAATCGGCCGCCAATCCGGACTACATCCAGTTTCACCTCGGCTTCGCCAACGACGGTATGGCGATGATTGACATTGCCGGTTCACTCCCCGCAGGTGACGGCTACTTTTCGCTGTCAATGATCGGCGGCACCGGAGCCGCTTATGCCGACGATCACCACAACATGAACCTACTCTACTCAGGCGGCCAACCGAACGCACTCCATACCAACCAGGGCCGCGCCGATCTCACCGGACAATTGCAGGAGTTCGTCGACGCGATCGGCGAACAACGCGAGGCAGCCGTGACGCTTGCCGACTCCTCCCGCGCGGCAGCGGTCGCCGCACAAGTCATCGAGTCCGCCCAGACCAAACAGGTCATAGAAGGAAAGGAGTGCAATTGAGCCGTGGCGAATCCGGAGAAAACATTTCGCGCCGGCGTGTTGAGTGTAGTGAAACACGACTACCTACCGCGTGCCGTGGCAGCACATCCTCGTTTTGAATTGCTCGTCGTCGCCGATGACGCCGACCAGCCGGATTGGGTGCACGAACGCAACCAACGGTTCGCCGACGAGTTTGGCATCCCATACGTCCGCGACGTCGCCAAGGCGATAGCCGAACACGATCTCGACCTCGCCGCGGTCAGTTCCGAGGCCGAACGTCATTGCGCCCTTGCCGTCCGCGCCGCAGACGCCGGACTGCACGTCATTGCAGACAAGCCGATGTCCACCCGGCTCTCAGAATGCGACCAGCTTGTCGAGGCTGTGCAACGCAACAACATCAAATTTCTCCTTTGGAATCGCAACTACCTCCCGGCTCTCATCCAGGCCAAAGAGGTGGTTCAGTCGGGAGCGATCGGTGAACTGCACGCCATCCACGTTGACTTTTATTTTTCAAAAGACGCCGGCCCGCCCAAGGGCACCCGTCAACCCGGCGATCCGCCGATTAACTGGCTCGAACGCCAGATTGAGGCCCACGCCGACGGCTCGGATGGCGGGGTTGGCATCGAGGCGATGGGCGAGTTGCAGATCGAGGGCATCTACCCGCTCGGCTACATCCGCATGCTCACCGGCGCAGATGTGAGGCGAGTTTTCGCCTGCACCGCGACACATTTCCATCAGGCCAATGTCGATAACAACGTGGATGACCTTGCCACTGTTTCGCTGGAGCTTGACAATGGCATCGTCGGCTCACTTTGCATCGGTCGTATCGGCGCGGCGAGCCATCCGGACATCGGTGAAATCAAGATTCACGCCATCGGCTCGAGAGGCGGGATTGTCATCACCGAGGCCCGGCCAGAGGTCAACATCCATTACCGTGACCAGCCGCCGCTGGAGTTCAAAAACGAGCGCGTCGCCAACGAGAATGACTTCCTACTGATGGACGACTTCGCCCGCGCACTCGACACCGGCTGCGAACCGATCCTCAATGCCAGGGGCGGACGCGACATCGCCGCCACCGTTTTTGCCGCTGTCGAGTCCGGCGAAACCGGCCAACCGGTGGAGGTGACCCCACTAAAATGACATCCGTTGAATTAAAAAAAGCGCTGCATGACGGCGGGCCGGTTTTCGGGACACTGATCGTTTCGCCGTCCCCGTTCTGGCCGAAAGTGCTCGGCGACTGCGGACTTGATTTTGTTTTCATCGACACCGAGCACATTGCGCTGGATCGCAGCCAGGTTTCGTGGATGTGCCGCACCTACGCCGCAATGGGATTGCCGCCGCTAGTTCGTACAGTTTCGCCCTCGCCCTACGAGGCAACGATGGCGCTGGACGACGGCGCGTCCGGAGTCGTCGCGCCGTACATCGAGCAGGCTGAACAAGTGCAGCAACTGCGCGGCGCAACCAAGTTGCGTCCACTTAAGGGCCAGCGCCTGAACGACTCGCTCGCCGGCGAACCGCTCCCCGGCAACCTCGCCGACTACGCGCCCGGCTTCAACGAAAACAATCTGCTCATCATCAACATTGAGAGTGTACCAGCCGTTGAAAACCTCGATCGCATCCTCGACGTTCCGGGTATTGACTCCGTGCTCATTGGTCCCCACGACTTGTCTTGCAACCTTGGTAAACCGGAGCAATACGACGACCCGATATTCCTCGAGACGGCGGAGACGATTTTCACCAAAGCGCGGGCCAAGGGCATCGGCGCGGGGATTCACGCCTGGGGTGATCCGGCCAGCCAGACGCGCTTCGTCAACATGGGCGCCAATCTGCTTATCCATAAAGCCGATATCATCTTTTTCAAAAACGGCATTCGCGACGAGTTGACAGAGATTCTCGAGAAACTCGGCATCCAACCTAGCGACACCGCGACCGGCGAAGTAAACATTTGATCACCCAATGAACCGAAACCTACTACTGGCGAGCTTGGCCCTGTTATTCACCGCACTTGGCCAAGCGCAGGCCAAGCCGATGAATGTGCTGTTCATCGCCGTGGACGACCTGCGGCCGGAACTGGGTTGCTATGGCGTGGACTATGCGCAGTCGCCAAATATCGACCGCTTGGCCAAGCGAGGGATGCGATTCACCAATCACTTCGTCCAGGTGCCGACTTGTGGTGCATCCCGCTACGCCATGCTCACCGGTCGCAGTCCTGTCAGCACCAGTTTCACCCGGGGCAACAACGCCTTCTATGCCGGCCCGACCGCCCTTTCGTCAGAGATCCTGCCCGGCGCCCAATCGATGCCGGAACTGTTCAAGCGCAGCGGCTATCACACGGCGTTGGTTGGCAAGATTTCCCACACAGCCGATGGCCGCGTTTACGAATACAATGGCCAGGGCGACGGACGGGATGAGATCCCCAACGCTTGGACCGAGATGTCCACGCCATACGGCTCTTGGAAACGTGGCTGGGGAATTTTCTTCGCTTACGCCAACGGCGTTCATCGCGAGGACGGCACCGGCATGAGAAACCTCATCGATTTCACCGTCAGGAAGGATACCGATTTGCCGGACGGTCAAATGGCCGAGCACGCCACCACTCGACTGCACCGTTTAGCCAAGGGCGACAAGCCGTTCTTCATGGGGCTGGGTTTCTTCAAGCCGCACCTGCCATTCGTCGCGCCCAAGCAGGATTGGGAGGCATTCAAGAATGCCGCTGTCCCGCCACCGCCGTTCCCAAAAAAAAACAAAACCGCCTATTGGCACAGCAGCGGCGAGTTTTTTAAATACAACTTCCCTTATCCAAAGAAACCGCTCTCGGCAGAAAATGTCATCAACGCCCGACGCGCCTACCTCGCCTGCGTCCGCTACACAGATCGGCAGATCGGCAAAGTGCTCGACACCCTTGACACCACCGGTTTAAGCGACTCGACCATCGTAGTGCTCTGGGGCGATCACGGCTGGAACCTCGGCGACTCGGCTATGTGGGCCAAGCACACCCCGGTCGAACGCGCAGTCCACAGCCCACTCATCATCAGCGTCCCAGGCATGAAAAAAGCCGGCGCAAAGAGCGACGCTCTCGTCGAGTCGATAGACCTGCTCCCAACACTCATCGATTTAGCCAAGCCCAGTTTCACGAAAACTCAGCACAAACTCGATGGGACCAGCTTGGCCAAGCTGCTCGATAATCCAAATGGTAAAGTGAAAAATGCTTCGCTAAGCTACTGGCGGAACGGCATCTCCGTACGAACTCAAACTCACCGCCTCATCGTCACACGAAAAGAAAACCAACTCAGCAATATTGAACTCTACGACTCTTCGACGCAGTTTGACCCGGCAACCAACCTCGCCACCTCCCATCCCAGCGTAGTCGAAAAACTAAAAAGCTATCTTCCGAAAGTCGATTAACTCACTAGCGTACCCACTCGGCCACCAAAGATGACCTTGCGGAAGTTGTGTTTTTTGAAGAGATCGAAGACAATGAGTGGCGTGTCGTTATCCATGCATAGTGAAAACGCGGTCGAGTCCATCACCTTGAGCCGTTTCTGCAGTGCGTCGAGGTAGCTAATCTTCGTGAAGCGTTTGGCCTTCGAGTTTTTCATCGGGTCGCTGTCGTAGATGCCGTCGACCTTCGTAGCCTTCAAAATCACCTCCGCGCCAATCTCGTTGGCGCGCAGCGCGGCGGCCGTGTCGGTGGAGCAATATGGGTTGCCGGTGCCACCGCCAAAGATCACCACGCGACCCTTCTCCAAGTGCCGCACGGCGCGCCGCCGAATGAACGGCTCGGCCACCTGCGCCATACTGATGGCCGACTGCACGCGGGTCTGCACACCCTGTTTTTCGAGCGCGTCCTGCAACGCCATCGAGTTGATCACCGTGGCAAGCATGCCCATGTAGTCGCCTGTGGCCCGCTCAATGCCCTTCTCGCTGCCCTGCAGGCCGCGAAAAATATTGCCGCCGCCGACCACGACACCGATTTGCACACCCAGCCGAGCCACCTCGCGCACTTGGCCGGCGATGTCGTGTACGGATTCCGGACAGATACCGCCGGTTTTGCCGCCCAACACTTCGCCGCTAATCTTAAGCAACACACGCCGAAATTTGGGTTTTTTTTGGGTGGATTTTGAAGTCGTCTTCTTTTTTGCTGGCATGATTTCCGTAAGCGTCCGGCCGCCAAGCTTGGCGCACCTAAACTGGGTGTGGTGTGTAACAGGTCACCCCATCCGGCGTCAATGCGGACCTGTCTTTTTGGCCCGATTCCCAACTCTGCTCGACTCCCGGCGGCTGCGTCGGTTTAATGAGCAGGTGCCGTTGGACAAACTCACCATCATCGGGGCCGGCCTGCTCGGTGGCTCGATTGGCTTGGCGGCGCGGGCGAGTGGCTTGGCCAAGCGCGTCTCCGCGCTGGTACGCCGTCCCGAGAGCGTGGCCGAGTGCCAAGCGCTTGGCATCGCCGACGAGGTGACGCTCGACCCCGCCGAGGCAGTAACCGGCGCCGACTTGATTGTGCTATGCACACCCATCTCCGGCATGGCCGGCTTGGCCAAGCGCACGCTGCCCAACCTCAAGCCGGGCGCGGTGATCACCGACGTCGGCAGCACGAAACAGCAACTCGTCGCCGCTTTGACACCGCTTTGCGCCGGAGCTGGCGCGCGCTTTATCGGCAGCCACCCGATGGCCGGTAGCGATCAAACCGGCCCAGGTGCAGCCCGTGCGGACTTATTCGACGGCTCCGTCTGCGTGCTCACGCCGACCACCGACACCCACGCCAACACGCTTGCCACGGTGAATGATTTTTGGACCAGCCTTGGCTCGCGGCCGATTGTCATGCCGGCTGATACACACGACAGACTCATCGCCCGTTGCAGCCACCTGCCGCATCTATTGGCCTCGGCCCTAGTCAGGCGCGTACTCGACGCCGCACATGGAGAACAGCAGACGCAACTTTGCGCGACCGGCTTTCGCGACATGACACGGCTTGCCGCCGGCTCGCCGGTGATGTGGCGCGATATCGTAGGCTCGAACCGAGACGACATTCTCGCCGCGATCGACGAGTTCACCAACGAGTTGGGTGAACTGCGAGGGCTGATTGCCGGCGACTCGCCGGAAGCGATCGAGGCCTGGCTGCAACAAGCCAAGGTTGCGCGGAACAATTGGAATAATTCAGCCGACGCCGACTGACAATGCCGCTGCCCGACCTTATCGAGATCGTCCCACTGGGCGCCACGCCCGAGGTGGAGATCACCGTGCCCGGCTCGAAGAGCATCACAAACCGCGCGCTCATCCTCGCCGCCCTGGCCGAGGGCGACGTGACTCTTGAGGGCGCATTGTGGAGCGAGGACACGCAGATGATGGTCGAGGCGCTGCGGCGGCTTGGCTACGCGATCGACGTCCAGCCCGACGCCGGCGAACCGGGCAACCGCACGCTCGGCGTCACCGGGCTTGGCCAAGTGATCCCGGCCGGTGGCACAACGAAGCAGCCGCTCGAGTTGTTTGTCGGCAACGCCGGCACGGCGGCGCGATTTCTCACGGCGTTCCTCTGCCTTGGCCAAGGCGTCTACCGGCTCGCCGGTGTGCCGCGCATGCACGAGCGGCCTCAGGCCGCGCTACTTTACGCGCTGCGCGAACTCGGTTATCGCATCGACTCGGAGGGAGACAAGCTGCCAGTGACGATTCACGGCAGCGGGCCAAGCGCCGGGAGTTGCCGAGTGGACATCGGCGAGAGTTCGCAGTTCGCCTCGGCGCTGCTGTTATGCGCCGGACTTGGCCAATGGCAAATCGGTATTGACGGCGAGAGCGGCGCGGAGTCGCCGTATGTCGCGATGACCACCAGCTTGATCGGGGCGTTCCCGAGTGACGGCGGCCGGTTAGCCATTGAACCGGATACCTCGGGCGGCAGTTACTTTTGGGCTGCCGGTCACATTTTGTCGGAAGACGGCGGGAAGCCGGTCACAGTGGCGCGCTGGCCTAGCTCCGGCTGGCAGATCGATGCTGAATTCCCAGCCAAGCTGCCGCTTCACGGCGCGATTTCGCGTCAGGACGATCTGGGTGACAGCATCATGACGGCTATCGCGATCGCGCCCTTGGCCAAGCAGGCGGTGCGGTTCACCGATCTGGGCAGGCTGCGCGTGCAGGAATGCGAACGCGTCGAGGCGCTGCGCACGGGGCTGGCCAAGTGCGGCGCAGCGGTGATCGAGAGCGGCGACACACTGGAAATCTCGCCCGGTGAGTTGCGCGGCGCGACGATAGAGACGCACAACGATCATCGAGTCGCAATGTGTTTTGCTACTCTTGGATTAAAAGTGCCGGGCATCCGCATCAAGAATCCCGCCTGCGTTCGCAAGACGTACCCCACGTTTTTTCAAAAGCTCGCTGCACCAATTCCCGGAGGATTGGGGGCAACGCTGCTGGACGGACAGGGCATCCCGCTGGAGCCGGACCAGCTGACGGCGGACTAACAGCAACCAATTTTATTCATGGGAGAACCAATCGTGATCGCGCTGGACGGAACCAGCGCCAGCGGAAAAAGCACCAACGCCAAGCTCGTCGCCAAGGCGCTGGGCTACGCCTACGTCGACACCGGCGCCATGTACCGCAGTCTCGCATGGCATTGCCTCGAGAAGGGCGTGGCGCTCGACAACGAGAAAGCGATCGCCTCGCTGTGCCGCCGCTGGAAGGCCGAGCTGCGAAATGACGATGGGCACATTCGCCTGTACGTCGACGGCTACTTCCCGGAAAAGGAAATCCGCACCGCTAAGACGAGCGCCGCCGTGCCAACCGTCGCCGCCGTGCCGGGGGTGCGCAAGTGGATGAAGATCAAGCAGCGCGACTGCGCCCGGTTCGGCAACCTCGTGATGGAGGGTCGCGACATCGGCTCGAATATTTTTCCCGAGACGGACTTCAAGTTTTACCTCGACGCCTCGCTGGATGAGCGTACCAAGCGCCGGGCCGCCGATGGCGTGGACGAAAACCTGGCCGAGCGCGACAAGCGCGACAGCCAGCGCGCCGCCGCGCCACTGATGATCCCACTCGGTGCACGTGTCATCAACAACTCGGAAATGACGTCGAAGGAGACCAGCACATTGATCATCAACGAGGTGCGCGAACGGCTGGAGGAGGCCAGGTGACTCCACTCTACTGGCTGGCCTGGAGCACATCCAGGATGCTGTTCCGCAACCTGTTCCGATGCCGGGTGTACCACCCCGAGCGCATGCCACTCGCTGGCCCGGTGATCATTGCCGCCAATCACGAAAGCTACCTCGACCCGCCGTTTGTTGGCAGCAGTTTTCACCGCCCCATCAATTACCTCGCCCGGGAGGACCTTTTTTCCAACTCGTTTTCCGGGCCTTTCCTTCGCAACCTCAACGCCGTGCCGGTGGATCGCGACGGCGGCGGCGCCAAGGGCTTGAAAAGCATCCTCGAACGGCTGATGGACAATAACGCCATCATCATTTTCCCCGAAGGCACGCGGACGAGTGATGGTAAAATGAAATCCGCGCAGGCCGGCATCGGCCTGACCATTATCAAGTCCCGGGCACCGGTCGTGCCGGTGCGCCTCTGGACCTACAATGCCTACGGTCGACATCGTCATATGCCCAAATTGGTGCCGATCGCGGTGAAGTTTGGCCATCCAATCCACTTTCAATCGATGCGCGAAAAAGCCGGAACCTGCCCGCGTCTGGAGTTGCGAAACCTTTATCTACAGGCCACCGGCGAAACCATGGCTGCGATCGCTGCCATGCGCCCGGTCATGGATCGGGCATGACGCGCCTGACCAAGCGGATCACTTGATTCCGGCCAGTCGAGCCTTCCAGATGTCGAACAGCTTGACCGTGGCAAACACGTCGCGCAGGCAGTACTCGGCTATCTCCCTGTAGCGCTCCTCCTCCATCAACTGGTTCACATCCATGCCAGTGACACCGTGCGACTTGGGCGAATCGATCCCAAAAATCCTACAGTAGAAATCGAGGTTGAACCGGCGCGCCGCGCCACTCCCTCCGCTGACATTGTAGAAAGTCAACTGCTCGGCAAGGTCGCAGTGCGGCTCAGTGGCAAACCGATAACCGAGCCAGTTCTTCCTGGTGATCGGCACGTCGAGTTGCGCCGAGCGAAGATAAAGAAATGGAATATCGAACTGCCGCCCATTGAACGTCACGACCTTGTCGTAGTGCATGGCCACCAACCAGAATTGGTTCAGCAGTTCCACCTCGTCCATCACCGGCATGAAATCCACACCGGTCACATCACAGGTGTTTGATTCAAAGTCATCGGCGATGAAAATCACCTGACCGCGCAGCGTCTCGGCATTGATCATCGCAATGCAGACCACCTGCGCGGTGAACGGCCACAGGTTCATCATCCGAGTGAGTTCCTCCCGCTTGGCCTCCCGTTCCTCCCCGGTGGGCAGATTGTTGGCGGGGCGCATCAGGTATTCCTGGGAGGATTCGTCGAACGAATCGAGCGGAACAGCGGAAGTCTCGATATCAAAAACCAGAGTGGCCATGGGTGGAATGATGCAGAATCCTAGCCCCAAAAAGAAGGATGGAGGCCCCGCTCAGGGCAGGACCTCCAAACCGAATTTTAACCTCTAGTGGTTATTTCTTACCTTTACGCTTTGCCTTTTTCTTAGCTTTGCGTTTCGGCGCTGCCTTCTTCTTCACAGCTTTCCTCTTGGGAGCTGCTTTTTTCTTGGCTGCCTTCTTCTTAGCTTTGCGTTTCGGCGCGGCTTTCTTCTTGGCTGCCTTCTTCTTAGCTTTGCGTTTCGGCGCGGCTTTCTTCTTGGCTGCCTTCTTCTTGGCTTTGCGTTTCGGCGCTGCCTTCTTCTTGGCTGCCTTCTTCTTAGCTTTACGCTTCGGCGCTGCCTTCTTCTTTACGGCTTTACGCTTGGGCGCGGCTTTCCTCTTGGCTGCCTTCTTCTTGGCTTTGCGTTTCGGCGCTGCCTTCTTCTTCACAGCTTTCCGCTTGGGAGCTGCTTTCTTAGCCTTCTTCTTTGCTTTCTTTTTCGCGGCCATTTGTTCGATGTCACCTCCTCATTTTTTGGATGTCTTCCACTATCAAAAGTGGATCCATTTGTCTTCAAGAAGCACTCTCCGAAGAGAATTAACTTCTTGGGACAATCACTTTACGGTCAAAAAAAAAAATGGCAACAGAAAAAATGAAAAAAAAAAAA
>Ga0315328_10001241_pt1 | contig 11712 bp, 12 predicted proteins | sample M120032315metaG_FD_203462 | JGI IMG/M metagenome (GOLD analysis project Ga0315328, IMG submission 203462) | Ammonia-oxidizing marine archaeal communities from Monterey Bay, California, United States - M1 200m 32315 | ecosystem: Environmental > Aquatic > Marine > Intertidal zone | place: USA... | reverse complement strand
CGACCGATCGCTGAGTTCCAAGGCTTGCAATGGATGGTGGCCGACATGGCTATTCGGCTGGAGGCAGCGCGGAGCTTGATCTGGCGGGCAGCTACCTCTCGGGGCCCCGATACCAGCCCATTCCCCGATCCAGCCATGGCGGCCCAAGCCAAGGTCTTCGCATCCGAAACTTGCATCGGAGTTGCCAATGACGCCCTGCAGTTGTTCGGGGCTGCCGGATACTCGCGCAACAGCCCGATGGAGCGGATTTGCCGAGATGTGCGGATGTTCACGATCGGTGGCGGAACGGCACAGATCCTGCGGACCGTCGTGGCTTCTCGGGTACTGGACATGAAGCTTCCCCAAGGAAGAGGAGGCTTTCTTCCACAGTAGATCCGGTCCGGAGTCGATGCCGAAATGGCAGGGAATCGGTCCAACCGGACTCATGGGGTGAGGTTGCTGTTGGGTTGCCGCTTCCAGCTTTGGCTGACGTCGTCAGGTCCTCGGTGGGGAGAGTTCTGCGGTGTTTCCCCGAAGCTCACCAGTGGCCTAACGGGTCAGCCAGCCTCCGTCTACCGGAAGGTGCACTCCGGTTATCCACGACGATTCGTCGGAGAGGAGGAATGACACCGCCGAGGCGATGTCTTCAGGTTGACCGATTCTTGGGATTAGCAGTCTTCCCTTTAGCGCTTCGAGCGTCTCGGGTGAGGTGATGCCCTCCAGGGACACGAAGTCAGTGGCGACCGGCCCGGGAGCGACGGCGTTTACTCGAATTGAGGACTTGGCCAATTCGACCGCAAGGGCTTTGGTGAGCATCTTCACTCCACCCTTTGACGCGTTGTAGTGGACTTGGCAGTAGCCGGCCGCTGACACCACCACTTCGGCCTCAACGGTGGAGATATTCACGATTGCTCCGCCGCCAGCGGCTTCGATATCTCTCGCCACCTCTTGGGTGACAAGCCAAGTTCCCTTGAGGTTCACATCGACGACCAGGTCCCATTCTTCTTCGGACAGATCGGCCAGAGAAGTCATCGTGACGAGGCCGGCGCAGTTCACGAGTCCGGTGATTCCTCCGAACTGGCCAGTCGCGTCGTCTGCAGCGGACCGTATTGAGCCTCGATCTCGGACGTCTATCTCCTGGAAGATCGCGCGCCCTCCCTCTGAAGCGATCAATTCGCAAGTCTCATTACCGCCTTCTGTGTCCCTGTCGGCCACTACAACGGCGGAACCCTCACTTGCGAGTCGTTTCGCGACGGCCCTACCGATCCCAGACGCACCTCCCGTGACGAAGATCACTTTGTCTCTGCTCATGACAAGCTCCACTTGCATCGCAGGTTTGTTGGCCCACGGAATTCAAATCCGCGGAGCTCAATGGATGCGCTCGATTGGATTTGCAGGTTCGTTAGACGATTGAGAACTCTCTGTGAACCGACCCTGACCACTTGTCTTCCGAGCCACTCGCCTAGACACCGGTGGTCACCAGTCGCGAATGCCGCGTGGCCGCCCTCGGAGCGGTGCAGATCGAACTTTTCGGGATTCGACCAACGGTCCTCATCGAGGTTCGCTGACCGGATGACTCCGGCGACCAACGACCCTTCCGGAAGAACCTTGTCGCGAAGTCGAGTTTCACGAGTCGTCTGTCGTGTGATCGTCCCTACTGGTGAATACAAACGGAAGACCTCCTCGATGCATTTGCGCCACAGGCCAGGTTCGAGAGTCAACTCGGCTCGCAATTGAGGATCTGCAAGCACGGTTCCCACTACCAGGCCTATCCCGTCGCGTGGCTCGTTGATGCCACCACTGATCATGAGGCGGACGTTGTTCACAATCTCGGATCGTTCCAACCGACGACCGTCAACTTCAGTAGCAACAAATTGAGCGATCGCTGATACGTCACCGTCACCAGCGATCGCATCGATCCTCTGGTCGATCGCTCTTCCAAGGGACTTGCGTGCCCGATCTCCAGCAGAGGTCAAGTCGGGGTCATTCTCGAAATTAGCCAGGTCGGCACATAGGCCTTCACACCATCGCCAGACTTGTTCCCAACCGTGCGAATCGAGTCCCAACACGGCGGCCAGGGAGCCTGCGGCTAGAGGAGCCGCGAATGAAGTCATGAGGTCACCTTCGCCGTCGTTGATGAACCCATCGATCAGTTGGTCGGCGAGTTCGACCAAGTTCTCGGAGGCAAAGCGCCCGGCCACTCCACCAGCTTGAAAAGCTGGGAGCATTGCGTCTCGCGTCCGAGAAGCTTCAGGCCTGTCCTTAGTGAGCATGTTCGGGCCCAGTGCCCTCGCCAAGAAAGACGGGTCTGTGTCGGCGCTGAAGACCTCGGGGTTCGCTTCCATGAGCATGAGGTCATCCCATTTCGTGACCAACCACATGTCCAGAGACGGGACGAAGCAGACCGGTTCCTCGGCCCGCATCCGAGCAAGAATTGGGTTGGGGTCGAGCTCCAGTTCCTTCAGGTCGATTGACTCACCGATGTTCAAGAGAGGGCACAGATTCCTTGCTGCTAGAGGTAGGGGAGGTAGGTCTGTGCCTCCCATTCCGTCAAGCGATCGGTCGTCTCTTCCCAACTACCATTCGCCGCCAGATACTTGCCCCACTCGGCTTCCTTGACGGCAAGGTATTGGTCGACCATTTCGGGGCCAATCGCAGCGGTGAACTCCGTGTCGGCTCGAAGAGCCTCGATGGCCGCACCCAGGTGATCAGGCGTGTGCTCTTCGGTGCAGGCGGTCTCCAGCGCATCTCCGGTCTCCGGATCCGGACACGGGAGGCTGGCCTCCACCCCCAGGCGCGAGGCCGTCAGCACTGCGGCGATAGACGAATGAGCGCTTGCGGCCCCGTCGGGCATCCTGTTCTCAAGGCGGGTTGATCCGTCCCGTTCTGGATTGACCCGGATCGTGGCGGAACGGTGGTCATGGCCCCAGTTCTTCCAATAACCCGAAATCTGGCCGGGCAGTAGACGCTTGTAGGAGTTGGCTATTGGAGCGCACAACGTTGACATGGCGGCCATGTGGTGGAGTTGTCCGGCAATGCAGGATTTGGCGAGTGCCGAGAGTCCATCAGGGGTAGACGGATCGAGCATCGCATTGTTTCCAGAACTGTCCTCCAGGCTCAGGTTGACGTGCAGACCGTTGCCTCCAAATTCCGGGATTGGTCTTGGCATGAAGGTCAGGAGGTGTCCTTTTTGGGCTGCTACTTCCATGGCCATTGCTCGGAAAAGGAACACCTCATCTGCACATCGCATCGCGTCATCGAACTCGAGGGTCATCTCGAACTGGCCCATGTCGAACTCACCATTCATCGATTCGATCCGGAAGCCCAATCGTTCGCCGGTTTCGTCGATGGCCTGCATGATCCCCTCTGGGTCACTGCGTATGCCGGTGCCGTAGACCATTGAACCCGGGGCGTTGTAAGGGCGCCAGCCTCCGTTGGGATCTGGCTCCATGACGTAGGCCTCGAGCTCAATCCCCACCTTCGGCTTGAAACCCATCTGCGTCCAGGCATCAACTGCGTTGCGAAGCACCGTCCTTGGGGCCAGAGGTACAGGTTTGCCGTTTCGCTCCAGGTCACCGACGACGACACCAACGCCGTCTTCCCAGCCTGGCCTTATCTCTGAAACGTCGAAGTGGCACTCCATATCTGGCATTCCCTCGAGGAATCCCGTTCCGGGTGTAGGTCCCATGTCCCGGTCGTAGCCCAGAGAGAAGACGCTGAGACAATGCCGAGTACCCCGCTCTGCAAGACGGGCAGGGAGGTACTTGCCGCGAGCCAGGTTCAGGTGGTCTGGCCACAGGACTCGGATCCTTCGGTATTTCTCTGTTCTCACTACTTAGCCTCGCTCGTCTCTTTTGTCGGAGTGTCGGTGTGCCGTCAACCTGAAGTATGGCCAGCGGACCGTTCCGGCAAGAAACCCGTCTGGCAGATTGTTTGGTTCCAAATAGTAATGTCCACATATGCCCCGGGCTTTTGCTGTAGGTGATGAAGAACTTGTCGAGGCCGAGCGGCTGATTCGCGACCGCATGGCACAACTCGATCTCGATCTGCTGTCACTGGCTGCCGTTTCCAACGTGTTTCGCACAGCCACTGCTGTTCGGAACCACATGGAGCGCGACGTGCTTCGCCGACACCAGTTGTCATGGAGTGCGTTCACGGTGTTGTTCGTGCTCCGCATCTGGGGCTCCCAGGAGTCTCGCCGGCTCGCAGGTGAGGCAGGGATCTCTGGTGGCACACTCACGGGGGTACTCGACACCCTCGAACGGAAGGGCTTGGCCGAGCGGAGGGCAGTACCCGAGGATCGACGCCGCGTCGAAGTGATCCTCACCGGCGCTGGAAACAAGGTGGTGGAAGAGGTCATGCCGGCCTTCAACCGTGAGGAGGCCTTGGTCACCGGTGGTCTCACCGACGACGAGATGGCGACGCTGGCCCGACTTCTACGCAAGGTTCTTCAGACCACCGAAGATCTTGATAAGCGGTGACCAGCGAGCGGTTCTGGCCGCATGACGAGCAACTGCTCCGGTCGGTCATGGACTGGAGCTGGCGAAGGATCGCCGGCGGCCAGAATTCCCAGGCCCGGGCCCAACCGTCCACCGAGTTGGATGCGGCCCTCGGCGACACTGTGGTACCCGACGGCATCGGCGGTCACGAGGCGTTACGTCTGTTCACCCAGGTGGTCGTCTCGGCTACCCGAGCCCAGGACAACCCGATGAACCTGGCCTTCGTGCCCGCTGCCCCCACCGAGGCGGCCCTGGTATTCGACCTGGCTGTCAGCGCGGCCCAGATGTTCGCCGGCACATGGGAGGCGGGAGCAGGCGCCATCGCCGCGGAGAATCAAGCCCTAGCCTGGCTGGCGTCGCTGGCCGGTTGGCCGGCCACCGCCGGCGGGTGCTTCGTGTCGGGGGCGACGATGGGCAACCTCAGCGCGTTGGTAGCTGGTCGGGAGCGGGCTCGGACGTGCCTCGACGGGAAGACACCAACTCGGTGGCGGTTCGCGGCCACGGGCGACGCCCATAGTTCAGTTCGGGCCGCCGCGACCGTCATGGACTGCGAGGTGCTAGACGTGCCCGGAGACCAGCGAGGACGTATGACCGGTAGCGCCCTCGCGGCAGTACTGGCTGACCTTGGTCCCGATCCAGTGGTAGAGGGCGTCTTCGCGGTGGTGGTCTCGTCAGGGACCACCAACGCCGGGGTGGTTGACGACATCGCCGGGGTGGCCGAGGTATGTCGGGCCAATGGCCTGTGGCTGCACGTGGACGGGGCCTACGGGGCCGCTGCAATGGTGGCACCGTCGGTGGCATCCCTATTCGCCGGCATGGAGTACGCCGACTCGTTTGTGGTCGATCCCCACAAGTGGTTGTTCGCTCCCTACGACTGCTGCGCGCTGGTGTACCGCGAACCCGAACACGGGGCGGCGGCCCACTCCCAATTTGCTAGTTACCTCGAGGGCGTCGACCGCACGGTCTGGAACCCCGCTGACTTCGCGGTGCACCTCACCCGGCGGGCCCGGGGCCTGCCGTTCTGGTTCTCGCTGGCCACCTACGGCACCGACCGATACAGGGATGCGGTGGAGATGGTGCTGGCCACCACACGGGCGGTGGCCGGCGAGGTCCGGTCCCGGCCTCACCTCCGCCTCGTCATGGAGCCCGACCTCTCGGTGGTGTTATTCGAACGGGTGGGGTGGGACCTGGCCGACTACGAGGCCTGGTCGGACTATCACGCCCGGGCGGGAAACGTCCTCTGCGTGCCCACACGGTGGGAGGGTCGCTCCATGCTCCGGTTCTGCTTCATCAACCCGACCACCGACGTTGACATGGTGGCCTCTGTCCTGGACGGCCTGGCGGATGCACCCCCAGGTTGAATCATTTGGTCCCAAATGATTAGTGTTGCCGACATGCGGCCTTTGCCAACGATCACCAACCGAGGTGTCGACCATGGGTGAGATCGTCGGCGCGGCCGTTGTCTCACATGTCCCACCCATAGTCATGCCGGAAGCTCTCCGCCGGGAACTGAACGATGGCAATGACTTCTCACTTGTGGAGGGGCTTCATCGGCTGCGTACAGAGTGCCTAGATCGCGTGAAGCCGGACACCGTTGTCGTATTCGATACGCACTGGTTCACGACCGTGGAGCACGTGGTCGCCTCCCACGAGCGACGGGCAGGCAAATTCACGTCTGACGAATTGCCTCGGGGGATGTCCCAAGTCCCCTACGACATGCCCGGTGATCCTGACCTAGCCCTCTTGGTCGATTCCCTAGCGTCCGTTCGAGATGACACCAGAGTCCTGGCTAGCGACGATCCCTATCTGACGGTTCATTACCCGACGATCAATCTTCTCGGGTTTCTTCAGGGCGACGAAAGGTGGATGTCGGTCGGGGTCTGCCAAACGGCGACTCCAGAGGATTTCCTGCTTTTTGGCAACCTCCTGGCTCAGGCGATCGACATGTCTGACCGGCGCGTTGTTCTGCTCGCTTCTGGGGGATTGAGCCACCGCTTTTGGCCTTTGATGGAGTTCGCTGATCATGAATCGGCTTCCCTCGACAACATTCGGACTCCGGAAGCCCGCGAAGCCGATGAGAAGGTGATTCGATGGTGGGAGGAGGGAGACCACCGTCGAGTGATCGACTACCAGCCGGAATACAGAAGGCATGCTCCCGAGGGCTTCTTCGGTCACTACCTGATGATGGTCGGGGCAATCGGTGGGAGTGCTTGCAGTGCGACCGGTCTTCGGTATTCGGAATACGAATCCGCAGCCGGGACTGGCCAGGTGCACATGTGGTTCGAAAAGCCTGTCGGTGGCTGGACCGCCCAGAAGTAGAAGACTCGCAAACCGGATTAGGTAGGAACTTCGTGCATATAGCAAACGTGGAAGGACGGGGATCGCTGATCATCGACGGTCGGATTGTCGACGTCGAGTCGGCAACCGCTGGAGAAATCTCCAGTGACCCGATGGAACTCGTCGATCTCAGGAACCATCCCCTGCTGGCCCAAGTCCAACTGGATGGCGAGGCTCAGGAGATCAACGAGTCCGACCTAGGGCCGCCGGTGCCAAGACCCGGAAAGATCATTGCCATTGCAATCAACTACCGAAGCCATGCGGAGGAGGCGAACAAGGCCATTCCCACTGAACCGCATGTGATGGTCAAATTCTCCACTTGCATCACGGGTCCACAGGACGATGTGCTCATGCACGACCTAGAGATGGTCGACTATGAGGTCGAACTCGTCCTAGCCATTGGTCGTCGCGGCATCCGAATTCCAAGAGCTTCGGCTTGGGATCACATCGCTGGACTGACGGTAGGCAACGATGTCAGCGACCGAAACGAACAGTTCCGACCCCCAATCCGGCAGTTCTCGATGGCAAAGAGCTATGACCGATTCGGGCCCATTGGCCCGGTCCTTGTCACCCCAGACGACCTTCCGGATCGCGACGACCTCGAAATATCTCTGACCGTTGATGGCGAACTTCGCCAGCATGCGAGAACCAGTGACTTCATCTTTCCCGTACCGACTCTGATCGAATGGCTGTCCCGGTACGTCACGCTAGAAGTGGGCGACTTGATCTTTACGGGAACAACTGGTGGAGTCGGCGATTCGATGGATCCACCCACCTACCTGCATGATGGCCAGGTCGTCGAGGCCGCTATAGAGGGAATCGGGACGATCCGAAATCGATTTGTTGCCGGAGATCCTTCATGATCGTCGTGACCGGTGGCGACCGAGACAGCAGCTACGGGGGGCTGTTCACCGGACATGTCGAACTAGAGATGCTCAATGCGGCAGCGGACGACCAGGAACCTGACACAGCTCTGGTCCATTTCCACTCTGGAGCGGTGACCAATTGGCACCATCATCCCGGTGGACAACTGCTCTTTGTCGTATCCGGTGAAGCCCGCGTAGGAACGTCGGAGGATGGGGCAGTCACGATCAACCCTGGCCACCTCGTCGTTGCCCCACCAGGCGAGGCCCACTGGCATGGGGCGATGGACGGATCCGATTGCACCCTGCTCGCAGTCACCTGGGGGACGACCTGTTGGCATGACGTAGTACCGGACCTAGCCCACTAGGGACGTGCCGCAGGTCGCAATAATCGGTTGTGGGCCGGTCGGCGCTCTACTGGCGAACCTTCTAGGACAAGCCGGAGTGGAGACAGCAGTCCACGAGGCCTCCATGGATGAATATCCGCTTCCTCGTGCCTGTCATCTGGACGCGGAGATCATGAGGATCCTCCAGGGAGCGGGCCTTTCGGACCAGGTAGAACAACTCGTCGAACCAAGCCGAGGGATGGAGTTCGTCGACTCCGCAGGGGAGAGGCTCTTCACCTATGAGGACTTCGAGAGGTCGCCGATACTCGGGTGGTTCGAGGACTATGTATTTCAACAGCCACAACTAGACCGCGTACTTCGTGAAGGCCTCGAGAGGTTCCCTGATGTCGAGTTGTTCCTTGGTTCAGAGGTAACCGACCTGGACTCCGTCGATGCGCAGTTCGTTGTCGCCTGCGACGGAGCCTCGAGCAACACCCGCCGCAATCTGGGTATTGGTCTGGCGGACTGGGGCTTTGACCAGTACTGGCTCGTAGTGGATCTGATGCTTGAGGGCGATGCCGGCCTTCCTTCGGTGATCCAGCAGGTTTGTGATGCGGGTAGGCCGGCGACCTACGTGCCTTCCGCTCATGGCCATCACCGCTGGGAGTTTCAGCTCATGGATGGTGAGAGCCACGAAGAGTACGAAGACCATCGAAGAGTTCGCGAACTACTCCGACCATGGCTTCCCGAGGATGTCGGGGAAATTGTTCGAGCCACGGCCTACCGGTTCCACGCAGTCGTAGCTGAAAGCTGGCGGGATGGCCGTTTCTTTCTGGCTGGCGACGCGGCTCATCAGATGCCGCCGTTCATCGGCCAAGGGATGTGTTCAGGAATTCGTGACGCCGCCAATCTCGCCTGGAAACTGAAGTCGGTCCTCCGATACGCGGCTCCCGAGGAACTCCTGGAAAGTTACGAAATGGAGCGTCGCAGCCATGTAGAGAGATGCATCGCCATGTCGATCGAAGCCGGTCGCATCGTCTCAGGACAGGTCACAGAGTTTCCCGCTCCTGATGCGAACGACGCGGAGCGGTGGTCGCGTCTTCCGCCGCTAACGGAGGGGGTCTTCTCTTCAGGGCCTGACGACAGAATCGGGCACCAGGCACGCCAACCAAGGATCCTGGCCAATGGGTCACCGGTGCTGCTCGACGATGTTGGCGGCCCGGACTGGTATCTACTGTCCCGGGTTCCTCATCAGACAGGGAACTGGTGTGAAACGGTCCTCGCTGACGATCTGGTTGATCTAGATGGCGGCCTTGATCTCCTCTTCGCTGGACAGGCAGCAGTCCTCATCCGCCCAGATCGCTATGTCTTTGGCACGGCAGACGAGCATTCCATTGGCGAACTCGTCGCGGCTGCGAAATGCCTGGTCTTCGGTGGAGGTTGTTGACAGCAGTCAGCGAGACGCCTCCAGTTCGAGCGGTAGGTACTTCAAGCCATTGATGAAGTTCGAACGGATGCGCTCTGGCTCGCCCTCGAGGTGGATGCGGTCTATCCGCTTTGCGACCTCGTCCAGGAAGACCCTCACTTCCAATCTGGCTAACCAGGCGCCGAGGCATATGTGCGGGCCCCCACCTCCAAAAGTCACGTGTGGATTGGGATCTCTGCCCAGGTCAAGCGTGAATGGGTCGGTAAAGGCGTGCTCGTCGTAGTTGGCTGAGATGTACCAGGTAACGACCTTGTCCCCGGCGGAGATAGGTACTCCCGCCAGAGTCGTGTCGCAGGTAGCGGTCCTCCTGAAATGGATCTGGGGGCAGGCCCATCGAAGGATTTCCTCGGAAGCCGTGTCGATCAGATCGTGGCTTTCTCGCAGCCGGTGCAGTTGGTCCGGAAATTCGGCCAGAGCCAGGGCGCCGTGGCTCAGGCTGTGGCGAGTGGTCTCATTCCCTGCGATAACCAGCAGGAGGAAGAAGGTCTGGAACTCTAGGGGAGTCAGGTCGTCAGAGGCCGCGAGTATCGAAACCACGTCAGATTCGGGTCTCCTTTCCTTTTCGGCGGCAAGCTGCTGGGCGTATTCGAAGACCTTCAGGGAGTTGGGACTTCGAAACGGGAGCAGTCGGTAGGGGTCCGTGTCGTCCCTGTCGTACAACACGTCCGAGAAGTCGGGATCAGCGTGGTAGACGACGGAGTCTGCCCAGTGGAACAGTTCCTCGGCATCCCGGTCGGGCACACCGAGCAGTTTGCTGATCATCTGGATCGGGAGACGTCGAGCGACCGCATCGACGAAGTCGACCTTGCCTTCGGCAAGGGCCCCGTCGATGGCCTCTGAGATGAGGGCGCGAGCTGTGCTCTCCCATTTCCCGATAGCTCGCCGAGTGAAGCTGCGAGAGACCAGCTTTCTGATCCTGGTGTGCTCGGGAGGGTCGGTTTCCAGCATTGTCCGTCGCGCTTCGCGGGCTTCTGGATCCCTCTCTAGTTCTTCAAGTTCGGTGCCCCCGACCTGGGAGGAAAAGGTTCGGTGGTCGCGGTGAACCGCCACAAGGTCATCGAGACGCGTGATGGCCCAGAAGCCAGAGTTCCCATCTGGCTCGTCAAACCATGCGACAGGGTCCTGGGCGCGAAGCATCTTGAACTCGGGATGGGGAACCCGTGTCGCCCATATGTCATTGTCCAGTATCTGGATGTCAGGCATCATCGCCCCTTCTCGGGACATGGCTCTCCTGGCTACTCAAGGAACCAGTCGACTAGGCGGTCTGCCCTTCGGCGGGCGCCAGCCTGACGATCAACTGTTTCAGCGATCAGCGGCTCTGGGTCGATATCGAGTTTGGCCAACTCCTCATGACCCACGACGGCCCAACTAGCAACGATTTCTGGGGTGATCTCTGGGTGGAACTGGGTGCCGACGCTCTTGCCGCAGCGAAAAACCTGGGATGAGACCTCGGACCTGGCAACTTCGACGGAACCGTCAGGGATCGAGAACCGATCGTAATGCCATTCAAACCAAGGCCCTGGTGAGACGATCTCTGGTTGGTCCGACTCGATTTCGTACCAGCCGATCTCTGGTCGATCCGCCTTGGTTACCCCACCGCCCAGGGCAGCCGCCAGTACTTGACCACCGAAGCACAGGCCGAGGACGGGCGTGCCGGATCCGTGGGCGTTTCGAACTAGTTCGATCTCGCGGTCGATCCAGGATTCGATAGGCCCCCTTTCGCAGACCGACCATTGGGATCCGAGCACCACGACAAGGTCGTAGATGGTCGGATCGGGAAACTCCTTGGTGCATACGGGTTCTGATGGGTCGTCCAAGACGCGAAAGGGGTGTAGTTCGAAGCCGTGTTCGACAAGTCGTTCGCCGACGCCACCAACTGGGCCGGTTTCGTCGTGTTCAATAACCAGCGCCTTGCCCACGGTTGCGAACCCTATGGCCTTCCGTGCTGGTCATAGCGAGTCTGCGACCTAACTTTCAACCGTGGACGAGGTTCTTGATCGTTATCCGCCACCCGCTCATGCAGCCTTTCCGGTGAGATCGGGGAACCTGGTCGAACCATTGGTTGACGGTGCGGTTGCCTTTGAACGAATTGCCGGCGCGGTTGAGTTGGCAACAACTTCGGTGTGGGTTTGTGTCGCTTTCCTTGAGTTAGAGGCGCGGTTCCCCGGAGGGCGTGGCACCTTTCTGGAACTAATGGACTCTGCGACGAAGCGTGGAATCGA
>Ga0315328_10001237_pt1 | contig 11731 bp, 10 predicted proteins | sample M120032315metaG_FD_203462 | JGI IMG/M metagenome (GOLD analysis project Ga0315328, IMG submission 203462) | Ammonia-oxidizing marine archaeal communities from Monterey Bay, California, United States - M1 200m 32315 | ecosystem: Environmental > Aquatic > Marine > Intertidal zone | place: USA... | reverse complement strand
AATATTTTTTTTCCGATCGACAAAATATAAGAATCCAAATTTATCAGTTTGTACAATATCTCCTGTATTAAACCAACCATTTGACCAGGCTTCGTTGGTTGCTAACTTATCTTTTAAGTATCCTGAGAAAAACCCATACCCTTTATTTAAACCTTTTCGTCGGACTAAAAGCTCGCCTGGGATGCCAATTTTTGTATTTTGTCCATTATCGTCAACAATTTTTACTTCAATATCTTTTTCAGGTTTACCAAAGCATGACGCGCCAATTTTGCGTGGCTCAGCATGGGCACTTATAGTACCGCCACTGCCTGTTTCGGTCATCGCCCAAGCCTCAATCAATGGAAAACCAAATCGAGTTTCAAATTTAGCATGTAATTTTTGGTCCACACCAGCACCAAAGCCAAATCTTACATGATGTTGCTTGTCATTAGTCTTTGGTAAATCGTTCATAAGTATTGATGGCATCACTCCTAAATAATGAATGCACGTTGCTTTACTCTCTTTAACTGATTGCCACCAAGTTTTGGGATGAAATCGGTCTAATAGGATTAAACATCCACCGACTGTTAACATCGCTGTAAAAGAAACTGCCATTGCGTTCATATGAAATAAAGGCAGCGGAGTAACCATTCTCTCATGATTTTCAGATAGACTAATTAAGCCCCCTACTTGAGAATACCAATCACCCGAGTGTAAAAAGTATTCATTGCTTAATATACAGCCCTTTGGTTGACCAGTTGTTCCGGAAGTGTAAAGCAAAGCACATTCAGCGGAAGCGTTAGAATCGTATATTTTATTCGCTACTTCTGAAATATGGGGTATTTCATCCGGCGTTGATATGACATCAACAATTAAATTCTTATTGTTGATTGCTTGCTTTAATTCTGAAATTCTTTCAGGATTGGAAATTACTAATTTCATTTCAGAATGCTCAATTACATATTCTAGCTCCGCTATTCTTAAATCATGGTTAATTGGCACAACTGATATACCAAGGCTATTTAATGCTAACCATATTTCTATAAAGACAGGTCTATTTTGAAGTAATAGGCCAACACGCTGACCATAGCTATATCCTGCTTTTACAAATTTTAATTTCCATATATCAACTGCTTTCTGCATAGCTCTATATGATATGTCCCCATCATCAATATTATAAATTAGAGCAGTTTCCTTTAATACATGTAAAAATGGTGCAGTTTCTCTTTTATTAGCTATAGCGAGAAATCTTTTATAAACAGTTTCACTCTTCATCATTGACTCACATGAAAAGTTGAATGTTACTGAATGGTGAATCAAAGTTAATTAAATCAATTCTTTTTAAATCAATTTTGATATTATTATTTACTAATATTAAATCATGACTAGCCCAACCCGAAAATCTTTCGAGAATGTCACCTCTGGTTTCAGTGTAAACAAAAGCTGTGCGTGTTTTACATGTTTCGTTTTCTTCATTAATTTCTAAAATTTTAGGTGCTTGTAAGACATGATGGCATCGACTTTTTGGTTTTTGACTAAAGGTGCGCTCGCCTGATAATCTTTCTACTCGGATAGTTAATAATAGCATATCTTCATACATTAGAGATTGTTGCATTAGTGGATCCGTTTGATTCCATTCCATAGGCATCCAATATCTCGCATCTTGATTGTACAATTCCAACCATTTTTCCCATTGCATTGTGTCTAACAAAAACGCCTCTTCGTAAATAAAATCGATAATTTCTTCCTGTTTCATTCCGCAGCCTCTAATTTGCTGCTCATATTTAGTGTCATGTACTTTGACCAAGCATTGAATTGATTCCGCATCTGTTTTTCTGACGTGCCATTAATTATTTCTGTTACATCGTGCTGCTCATCTTCATTGTAAAGTCTCTGAAGATTCACCCATTTATTTCCATCAGATTTCAAGCCTTCTTGTGCCCTTTCGTACATTTCCAAATCGTCATGACCAACAATAGATGTTGGAGCGTTTATAAACCTATTATACATCAGACTCCGTTCAAAGAACTTTTCAGGTGCACCAACCAATCTAAAACACCAACTTTCAACCAATGTTCTATCAACACTTATTGGAATAAAATTACGTAAGATTTGAACAGCACCTTTAACCATAATATTCGGAAAATAAACGGTGTTATGCCTAACATCATTGATGATTTCTTTAGCTTTTTGTTCGCCGTGTTTTTCAGTCATTTGAGTCATATAACCATCGACATCTGTATAATCTTGATGGATGGATCCAGTAACACCTGTGTGTCCATGACCATTTGGCCATATTCTAATTCCAGTACTTTCATAGAATTCATATGGGCTCATAAATGGTGCATAAAACTGAACAGCAATTGGGGTCTCTTTCGAAATGCTATTATTCTTTTCTCTTTCCCATACTTTAACTGCAGTACCAGCGCTACTTTCATGAGCTATCATCGGATGGCAAGTATCGGTCTGGTTTTCAACTAACATTTTCCAATTACAGGTATGCATATACCTGATAGGAGAGCTGATAATTTCTAGAGCACCCTCTGGTGATCTATCCACCATATTATCGATTGTTGATAAAGAGTCCCCAAAATAATCCTCAAATGAGGGACCCTTTTTACTCAGCCGAGCAAAGATAAAATCTTTATAAATTTTAAAATTTTCAACCCTAGAGAGTCCTTTAGAGGCTGGAGCGTCAGCAAATCCAGTTTCATCATATCCCTTTTTTAATGGAATTGCTAAAAGAGAACCATCTGTTTTAAACGACCAAGCATGATAAGGGCATCTAAAGAATTTTCCTGTATTACCACATGGTTCGGACGCAATCTTTACACCTTTATGTGGACATCGGTTGTATAAAACATGGATCGTATTATCTCGATGCCTGGAAACTAAAATAGGTTGATTGCCAATTTTACTTGTAATAAAATCTCCAGGTTTCTTAATCTGACTAGCGTGCCCAATAAAAACCCAAACATTTGGAAATAGGTGCTCCATTTCAAGTCTAAACACTTCTTCATTTACGTAAACATCGCGATGGACTGATTTGTCCAACACTAACCCTTGAACCGCTTTTTTATTGTTTGCATATTTGTCCATAAGACTTATCCTTTACACTTAAATGTCTATAACGAGGCGTTTTGATTTGGCACGTGAAACACAGATCTGCATTATAGTATTAGAAGCTTTTTCTTCGTCAGTTAGTATTATATCACGATGATCAGGTTCACCAGAAATTACATCACATTGACAAATACCACAGTCACCACGTCGACAGTCATATAATGGATCTAATCCGGCTTCTTCGAGTGCATCAATGATCGATTGATCTGCGTTGACTTGGATCACCTGTCCAGTATTATGAATCTCTATTTCAAAAGCTTCATTACTGCTATTGTTATTGTCTGTTTTAAATAGTTCAAAATGAATTTTAGAGGTATCCCAATTTAATTCTAATGCTTTATTTTTTACAGCTTCTATTAAACCACTTGGACCACAGATATAGACATGAGAACCAATTGGAGCTTTTTTTAAAATATATTCTATGTTCAGAGCGGACTCATCATCGTCATAATGTAATTGTATGTGATCCCCACAGATTTCTGAGACTTCTGTAATAAAAGCAAGAGAATTTTTGTGTCTTCCAGCATAATGCAAATTAAAGTTCGCATTTTTTTTTGCTAGATCTGCAGCCATTGATAATATTGGGGTTATCCCAATACCTCCAGCAATTAGTATGTGATGTGATGCTTCTTTTACAAGCTTGAAATTATTTTTAGGGGGTATCGCTGTAACTCTATCTCCTATTTTTAATGAGTGCATATAATTTGAACCACCAGTGCTGTCTTCTTCGAGTAAAACACCAATTGCAACTTGAGCTTTAGTTAATTCATTAAGCCGAAGTAACGAATATGCGCGATTATCATTAGTTGGTAATATAATTCGAATATGAGAACCTGCAGTCCAAGACCAATCTTCACCGTTCAATAAATTAAACACAAACTTTTTAATATTTGGTGTTTCTTCTAGTATAGTGTGTAGTTCAATTGTTTGGTTTATCATAACTTAATCTTTTTGGACTTCTTTAGTCAGAACGTATTCGTATAAAATATCTTTTTAATATCTTTTAGTTAAATTTCTAAATACTAATTACCGGGTTTTTTAATATACCAATGCCATCAATACCGCATTCAATTACATCTCCTGGCCACATCCATTCTTGTGGGTTTCTACCAGCACCTACTCCAGATGGTGTTCCTGTTGCTATAATATCACCGGGCTCTAAGGTCATTCCTGAAGATAAATCAGAGATCAGAGTTGGAATATTAAAAAGCAAATGCTTTGTATTAGAGCGTTGTTTCTCGACACCATTTTTTTTCAACCAGAGGTTTAAATTATGTGGATCAGTTATTTCATCTGCTGTCACTATGCAGGGACCAAATGGAGCAAAAGTGTCTTGTCCTTTAGAAAAAATCCATTGCCCTGCGCGACGATTGTCACGCGCTGAAACGTCATTCATGATAGAATAACCAAAAACATGATCCATCGCATTTTTAGTGTCAATTCGAGTGGCTTTTTTCCCAATAATTACGGCTAATTCAACCTCCCAGTCTAATTGTTGTGTCATTTTACTATTATGCTGAATACTATCACCAGTTCCAATCACAGCTGTTGGTGGTTTTGAAAATACTACTGGTTTTGTTGGTAAATCTTTTGAAGTATCAAGGCTTTTGGCTGATTCTGCTACGTGTTCCACATAATTTAACCCAATCCCAAAAATATTTTTTCTCGGTGTTGGGATTGGAGCAAGCAATAATACGTTTTCTTCTGGAATGGCGGTTCCAGGAGGCATGCAGGTAACCCTTTCGTTTACGGCATCTGAAAGTGCAGAGATGGCATCTGGACCTTGGTCAATCAATTTTAACATGGAGTCTGGAAACTCGAACCCACTTATTAAACCTAATTTATGTGCATCTACGATCTTTTTATTGTGAATAATACCAAGTCTTGCTTCAGATGTTTTATTTTTGCGATAGGTTACCAATTTCATTTTTTGTCCTTGTTATTTTAATTTTCTACAATTTGGTGGCCATTATTTTCTGGAAATGGTTGTTCTTTGTAAAAGCCAAGTTTTTGCATCACAGGAAGATCGTTAAATGAAAAAAGGCAAGAATCTTCATTTTTGTTATTGTTACAATGCTCGTGCCAAGTCCAACTAGGGACACAAAAGATATCTTTTTCTGTCCAGTCAAAACGGCGACCATCGATTATTGAATATCCATTACCTTTTGCAACCTGATAAATTATATTTCCAGTATGCCGGTGAGATTTTGTGTGCTCGTTAGGGCGAAGCATTTGCATTTGCGCACCCATTGTTAACATTGGATCATTTCCAGTCTGTGGATTAATATATCTCATAATTATTCCATCATATGGAGATCCATCAGATACCTTGGAATAGTTTACTAAAGCCTCATAAGTAGTATCCCAAGAGAACTTAAGTAGTGGAGAGTAAGGTTTATCCCACTTGTCTAGCGCTGGCATTAAGCCAGGTGCCCCATAAGTAAGAGGACTATCGTTTGTGGGTAGGTTTGAAGATTGATAGTTTTCTGGATGGACCTCATAAAAGTTGGCCTCGAGTGCATTGGTAAGTGGAATATCAAGCCCGTCCTGCCATATGCATGTGCTACCATCTTCAGAAATACCATGCTCATGCCAAGTTCCATTTGGAGTTATTACAAAGTCACGACAACCAAGTTCCACCTTATGACCATCGACAATTGTGTAAGCTCCTGAACCTTCCATAATAAATCTTAAAGCTGACGCAGCATGGCGATGAGCGCCAGCTTTTTCACCAGCCTTCATTACCTGGAGACCAGAAAAAAGCCACCCGCAAGCAGCACTAACATCTTGCCGTTTTGGATTTCTTAGGTAAATTACTCGACGCCCTGCATCCTCTGGGCGCACAAGATCGATTGCCCGAAGCACCTGCTTTCTCAGATCTGAATGACGCCAAATAATTGGATCAGATTTTGGTGTTGGTTCCCACGGCTCTATATCGTTTGCAACTGTCCATAAAGCTCCAGTATCAATTTCTGCTAGTTCTTTGTAATATTCAGTTAATTCGGCGTTATCTTTAACTCGCGCACGGCCCATTACGTCATCTTTTGCATCGATTTCGGTCATTGTTAAGCTCCTAACCTTACTTTGCTTATAACTATTTATCTATTTGGTTGCTTTAGCGTAATTAAATTTTGTTATTTTTACTACATAAAAATGGTTAAAATGTACTAGCTCAGAATTAGTTCAGTATTAAAAATATCCTGAAAGTAGTTCAGCTTTAAAGGGAGATTAAAAAAGTATTAAACGGCCTAGCACTTCGTTTTTTGTATCAATCTTAATCATCTTAAGCTCCTTAGCGTGGTAAGCTTTTAATTGATTCTTCATCTTATAACTATATCATAATTAGCTAATGTTTTGATGTACTTTACTAAAATAATTATAATTTACCATTTAAAAATTCTTTTTAAGAAGTTAAAGATTATAGAGTTTGTTTGAAAAATTATATAAATTTTGGATTTAAAGGTAAGTATAATTGGATGAATGAAATTGAGAGCAAAAAATCAGAACGCCCTACCCCAATAACAAGAAATGATTTATCAACTGCTTGTTGGGGCCACACCGTGACTTTAAGGCATGGTCAATGTGATCCTGCGGGAATAGCCTATACACCCCATTTTTTTGACTTATTCAATGTTGCTGTGGAGGACTGGTATTCTACGTGTCTTGGTATAAGCTATTATGAAATTATTGGATCAAGGCGCATTGGTTTGGGTTATGCCAAAGCGAGTGCGAATTTTTTTGAACCATGTTTAATGGGAGATCAGTTGGAGATTTTTGTTATTATTGACAAAATTGGTAATTCCTCTTTGTCATTGGATCTTCATATCTTCAAGGAAGAAGTAGAAAAGTTGCGGGGGAAATTCGTAACAGTAGCTACAGACCTAGATACTCATAAGGCGATCAAGATCCCACAAGACATATTAGACGCGTTGATTTTATACAAAAGTAATTGTGATTAGATATTTGAGGTAACTAGTTTGCAAATTGCAATTTTAATGGCAAATACCGATGAAAGTGATTTTGCGTCCCAGCATCCTAGCGATGATGAAAACTTCATTGATATATTAAGCTGTGTTAGGTCTAACTGGGGGTACGAAGTATTTAATGTTACACATCAAATTTTTCCAAATTTATTAGATAAATTTGATGGTATTATAATTACTGGCAGCCCAGCATCAGCTAATGATAAAAATTTGTGGATTGAAGAACTTTTAATTATTATTAGAAACTCTATTGATAAGAAAATTCCAATATTTGGTTCTTGTTTTGGCCACCAAGTGATTGCAAAAGCTTTGGGCTCAAACATTATAAAAAACCCAAATGGTTGGTCTTTTGGTCTTGTTAAAACACAAGTCGTAGCAGATGCACCGTGGATTGCAGATCTAGAAAAAGAAACTTTAGTCTATGCGGCACATATTGAGCAAGTGAAGGAACTTCCAAATGGTGCAAAACTTTTATTTAAAACTGATGGGTGTGATATTGCTGGTTTTTCTATAGAAAATAGTATTTTCACAACACAGTATCATCCAGAAATGAGGGGTAAATTTATGGAGGCCTTAACCGAAGAATTGTCTTTTGAATTGGGCAAAGAGCTAACAGAAAGTGCCCTTTCTTCGTTGAATAAGAATGCTCATACAATTAAATTTGCTGAGTCAATTGCGCAGTTTTTTGAAAACTCGTCAACTTAATTTATCTTTTATAACTGGATCCATGCTGTTTTAAGATTAATGTATTTATCTAAAGCATGCATTGATTTATCAGCGCCATTTCCTGATTGTTTGACTCCTGATAGTGGGACAGTCATATCAGCGCCACCGTAAGTGTTGACGTTGACTACTCCGGCTTTAACTTTAGAAACCATTTTGTGTGCCTTGGATAGATTTGATGTCCAAATCCCAGCGGAAAGCCCAAATTCAGTTCCATTAGCTAACTCAATTGCCTCATCTTCAGTTTTAAATTTTGATACAGCTAAGACTGGTCCAAATACTTCTTCATTAAATAGTGTATTATTTGAGGAGACATTGGTCACCACCGTTGGCTCCATATAGTATCCACCAGTATTTTGTAGTATTTGGTTACCACCGGTAATAATATCAGCTCCTTCTTCTTTAGCAATATTAACATATTTTAAATTACTTTTTAATTGGGTTTCAGAGTTTATTGCTCCAACATCAGAGCTGAGATCTAACGGGTTGCCCACCTGCAACTGGTTAGCATGCTTGATGACATCTTTTATAAAATCATCATGTATGTTTTCTTCAATAATTAATCTTGAAGCTGCCACACATACTTGTCCAGAATTTCTAAAAATTGCCATTGCTGAAACTTTTGCAGCTAAATTTAAATCAGGTGCATCAGAAAATATAATATTTGGGGATTTACCACCTAATTCCAAATAACATCGTTTCATATTTGATTGTGCTGAATATTCTAGAAGTTGACGACCTGTTGGTCCGGAACCAGTGAATGCAAGCACATCCACATCCATTGATAATCCCATGGCTTTCCCAACTAATGAACCTTGACCTGTAACAACATTCAAAACTCCTTCAGGCACACCAGCCTCCGCAGCAAGTTCGGCAAGCTTTAATAATGACAAAGATGCCGTCTCGGCAGGCTTTAAAACTATGGAGTTTCCGGCAGCTAATGCAGGTGCGATTTTCCATGCACCAATCATTAGAGGAAAATTCCAAGGAACAATTGTACCAACAACGCCTACGGGCTCTTTATGAATTAACCCAAGAACACTATTTGCCGTGGGTGCTATCTCACCATAAACCTTATCAATAGATTCTGCATAATATCTGAAAGTACCTGCCGCTGAACCAGCTTCTGCATTGATAGCCATATTTATTTCTGTGCCATTGTCACGCACACCTAAGACGGTAAGTTCAATAGCGTCGCGCTCAATTAAATCAGAAAGATTATGTAATATTTTTTTTCGCTGCGCGGGTGGCATATTAGACCAAGAGCCTTTTTCAAAAGCATCGCGGGCTGACTTTATGGCTTTATTCATGTCTCCAACAGTCGCCCGTGCAATTGACGTAAACGGTTTTCCATCTATTGGAGATATAATATCGAAATCTGCGCCAGATCCATTAACCCAATTTCCATCAATAAATAGCTTTTGTGCGGGAATTTCTTTATTGCGATACTTATTGATTAGGCCTTGATCTAACATATTTTTTCCTACTTCTTTCTTAAATTTTTCCACATTGTTCGAACTTGTAAAAGTAACACTATAATTATCAATGCAAATAGAATGAAAGCTATGGGTCTATTAATAAAATCAATTGGACTTTTTACATTCATCATGGATGTCCGGAGTTTGCCTTCCATTATTTCACCTAAAACCATACCCAAAATGATTGGCACAATTGGTAAGTCTAATCGCTTTAAAATAAATCCAAAAATACCAAAGCTAGCAGCTACGGCGCAGTCAGTAAAGCTATTACGTAGACTATACACACCAACAAAACTTAAAATAAGAATACTCATCCCTAAAAATCGACTTGGTATTTCAATAACTTTTAATAAAGAATTTGTTGAGAATAATAAAAATATCAAAACTAGGATGTTCAATATTAAAAGTGAAATGTATAGAGCAATAACAAAATCTAGATGATTTTGGAAAAGATTTGGCCCTGGTATCACATTATGCACGTAAAAGACAGAAAGCATCATTGCCGTCAAAGCTTCCCCAGGTATCCCTAAAGCTAGTAATGGTATCATCGCTGCAGCCGGGACAGCATTATTAGCAGCCTCAGATGCAACCAAGCCTTCTGTTGAGCCCTTCCCAAATTTTTCTGGAGTTTTGGAGCTTCGCTGAGCGTAAGTGTAGGATAAGAATTGTGATGTAAACTCCCCAACGCCTGGTATCATGCCCATTAATACACCAAAACTAGCAGAAACTGTTGCAATTCGTTTGTGCTTTCCAAGCTCTTTTAAGCCTTGGAAAAGGCCACCAGTAACTTTTACAGCTTTTGATCGTTTATCTTTTTCAACAAGCAGTAGTATAGCTTGGGATATTGCAAATAAACCCAAGACAACAACGATCAAGTTCAAGCCACCTGTCAACCAACTTTGATCAAAAGTGAATCTTTTCGAATATTTGATTGGCTCCATACCAATTGATTGTATGAATATCCCCAAGCTAGCCATCATCGCGGCGCCAAACATTTGACCACGATGCGCTGTTATTACAAGTATAATGCCTAAAAGCGCTGCTAAAAATATTTCTCGCGATCCAAACATTGGCGCTATATAAGCTAGTAGGGGTGATAAGAAAATTAAACACATTATTGAAAAAATACCTCCAAAGAATGAAGCAGAGTAGGCCAAACTCAGTGCTCGCCGCCCTTCACCTCTTTTGGTCATTGGATAACCATCGTAGGTGGTGAGAGCATTAACGGGTGTTCCGGGCGTATTGATTAAGATCGCTGGTATTGATCCTCCATACATCGCTGAACCATAAATGCCTAAGAGCAAAGTTAAACCAACGATTGGCTCTAAAGAAAAAGTAGCTGGCAATATGATTGCAATTGCGACTGCTGGCCCAACTCCGGGTACAGCTCCGATGACGACACCACCAACTGAACCAATAAGTAGTGCTATAAATACATCCCATCGCATTAGAATTTCAAATGCAGAAAAGAGAATATCCATTAACTACTCACCTAGAAATTTAAGATCATGAATGATCTTAACGTATTAGGGAGGAATTCGTAGATAGCACCGCCAGGGATTTTAACTTCCAAAAAAGTTTTAAAGATTAGAACTATAGATAAGCCGGTGATAATAGAATAAACTATCATTGCTTTATCACGATAACCAATTCGATATGTTAAGGCTGGGGCTACAAGGATTGTTGCAAATAGATATCCAATATTTGGGACAAGAATAACATATAAAAGAAACCAACCGGCAAATTCACTTGATCTAATCCAAATAAAACCTTCTTTTAATTCTTTATTCAGATCTTTTAACCGAATTTTCAGTATTAGATGTATAAATCCAAAAGCTGTCATTCCTATTAAGCCAATAGAACACCATAATGATGGTTGGGAAGTAATTTTGGTATTTTTAAACCATTTAACTTGATCAGGTAATTGGCTTATTAAAAACGCTGAACTTATGAAAAATAAAATTGCGAATAATAAATCGCCTGATTTTATATTTTTCATAGGCATAACTGGTCCTTAGATCTTTGGAAATTTTTAATGCTGATAATGGAATAAAGGGCTGGACAAATTTTTTTGCCAGCCCCTCAAAAAATGTATTTATTGATTATTCTAACAAGCTGTTAACATAAGCGTTTTGCTCAATGTCTGCTGCAATCATTGCTGCGGATTCCTCTGCACCCATCCAGTAGATTTGAGCACCAGTATTTGTTGCAACTTCCTGAGCTCTTTCACTCATTACTGTTTTAGACGCAACTGCTATAATCTTGTCTCTCACATCTTGAGGTGTGTCTTTGTGAACAAATAGGCCGTTCCAGAGATTGGATGTTAAGGATGGTTCGATTTCCATTACAGTTGGTGCATCTGGTGTAAGAGTAATACGTGAACCTGTAACAGATGCCAAAACAGTGACGTTGTCTAAACATGGCAATATAAGTTGCAATGTAGTG
>Ga0315328_10001236_pt1 | contig 11731 bp, 10 predicted proteins | sample M120032315metaG_FD_203462 | JGI IMG/M metagenome (GOLD analysis project Ga0315328, IMG submission 203462) | Ammonia-oxidizing marine archaeal communities from Monterey Bay, California, United States - M1 200m 32315 | ecosystem: Environmental > Aquatic > Marine > Intertidal zone | place: USA... | reverse complement strand
CTCTCCAAGAAGCCTCTCGACTGTGGGGGAGACTTCGTCTTTCACGTTCTCATGGCTTTCCATTCTAGCTAGAACATCCTCATCGGTCGGCAGTAATCCGAGAACATCTCCGGCGAATTCCGAAATCCAACCAACGGCCCCTGAGATGCCCCCCTCGTCTTCTCCCGAGTGGAGTAGCCCCCGTAACCACTTAGCCACAGCTTGAACCTCGACTAGGGCAACTCTGGTGTTGAAGTCATCATTCATGCCGTCCTCGATTCTCTTGGCTGCATCTACTAGGCCAGGTAAGCCCCCCCAATCCCCAATACCATGTCTAGACAAACCCTCCCCATAGCAACCGAGGAGTCGATTATGATGATTCTCTGAGTCATCAATCATGACTTGGTTGAAGTCGACGGGTTGTCGGTAAGGCGCGTTAATCAGCGTATACCTCAAGACTAGCGGGTCAACATGTTCCAATGCATCAGAGATTGTCCAGAAATTCCCCAGAGACTTGCTCATCTTCTCCCCATCGATGTTTATCATTCCATTGTGAATCCAATACTGAACTACTGGATCATGCCCCAGACAACACTCAGACTGGAATATCTCAGCCTCGTGATGGGGGAAAATCAAGTCCGAACCGCCTCCATGGATATCGAATCTCTCCCCTAGGTGCTTGAGTGACATTGCAGAGCACTCGATGTGCCAACCAGGCCTCCCATCACCCCACGGACTTTCCCAGAACGGTTCATCTGGCTTAGCCATCTTCCATAGGGCGAAATCCCGATGGTCCTTCTTGCCAGAACCGGTCTTATCCACCCTCCCACCGGCCCCCGACCTCACCATCTCCAGGGTTTGTCCAGTCAGTTGCCCGTACTTCTCTGGTGAAGTGTCAATCTCGAAGTAAACCCCGTCCTCAGCGAGATATGCATTCCCCTTCTCGATCAGTGTCTCTATCATCCCAATGATTTCCGGAATCGTCTCTGTTACTCTGGGATAAGCATCCGCCCTAATCACGTTAAGGGAATCCATTGATTCAAAATAATCGGCTATATTCCTGTTTGCCACTTCCCGGAAATCAACGCCCTCTTCATTGGCGGCAGCAATTATCTTGTCATCCACATCGGTGAAGTTAGTGATATAACTCACTTCGAATCCACTCTTTCTGAGCCATCTCACTATTATGTCGAAGGAAATTGCCTGTCTGGCATGTCCAATATGGCTCGGCGAATAGGGGGTAATTCCACATGCGTATAGTCCGACCTTGCCTTCCTCGATTGTGACCAATTCCCTCTTTTTTCGAGAACGAGTGTCGAAAACCCTCACTGCCACTACCTATTGACGCAGCACTTCGAACATCAACCCCTCGCTGCTTCGATAAGGCCAGAGAACAGTAAGTCATGTCCCTTTCTTTCAGGATGCCACTGGACTCCAATGCAGAATTTCTTGTCTCCCCTCTCAACCCCTTCTATCAGGCCATCGTGCTCGGCCCTAGCAGAAATCTCCAAACTTCCAGCATCAGAAACACCCTGGTGATGTAGTGAGTTAACAGTAAATGAACCCCCCATTAGGTTGGATAGGTGTGTACCTCCCTCGACAACCACTCCATGCTCTGTAGATTCACCGTCGAACCCGCCGTGCCCCTTGTGTCCCGGGGTCGTGTCAAGATGCTGGTGCATCTTGCCCCCATGAGCAACACTGAGGATTTGCATCCCTCTGCATATTCCTAGAAGGGGGATGTCCATGTCCACCGCTCCCTTGATTAGCCCCATTTCGGAAAAATCCTGCTCTGGGTAGTACTCCGTCGTCATAGGCCCTGGCTCTTCTCCGTAGTTCGTCGGAGAAATGTCCGGGCCTCCAGCCACGATTAGGCCGTCAATAGAATCCAGGAGGACCGTCATGTCTCCAGCTGGCGGGATGATTAGGGGGACTCCTCCGGCTTTGTTGACCATAGAGAAGTAAGCCGATGGCAGGATCGCAGCATGCCTCGTCCAATTTCCATAGGATGCCTCCTTTACGAAGCAAGTTATGCCGATAACTGGCTTCATCCAATCACCTGTGATTCTCGTTGTAGACGAGCTTGCCTGAACGACATTATCCCTACTATTGTGAATGATACTCCCACCTGCAGGAGCAGAAGGTGGGAAACAATTGCCAGCCACGACATCCCCCCGAGCACTACTCTTGCCCCGCCTAATGCCATGACCAGCGCAACCACCATGCAGGCGTGCATGTAGTGGTGCCTGTTGGAGGGATTACTCTCAGACAGAAAACCGAGTAGAAGCATAGGAAGCCCCATGAAAGCAGGAATCAGGGCAGTAATTGAAGGGGGGTCCGAGCTTTGGATGAAGTATGCAATCACTCCCCATGCAGAAAGAACAACGCCATTTAGAATTGCAATACGGGGCACGCTCATTCCGAGCACTCTGAACTCTTCACTCATGGGCAACGCTAGAAGTAGAGACTAATCATTGTCACGCTCAGAAAATCCGCACCAAGAATCACTCAATTGGTGTTCGCAATATTCTCCTGGATCTCATTGTCCTTGGCGACGATCTGTTCCCAGAGTATCTCTGCTACGTCCTTGACGTCCATCTCCGCCCCTACTGCATCGAGCCCATCCTTCACCATAATCGAGCAGAATGGGCAACCCACTGCCACGGTGTCACATCCAGTTTCGGACAACTCCTTCGCTCGAATCTCATTAACACGCTTGTCCGCTTCCTCCTCCATCCACATCTGGGCGCCTCCCGCGCCACAACAGAACGAATCCCGACCGCTATTCTCAGTCTCAACATCAACCCCTCCGATTACATCCCTAGGCTCGTCGATGATGCCTCCAATGCGGCCAAGGTAGCAGGGGTCATGGAAGGTAATACTCTGACCGTTCTTCTCCACTCTGGGCAGACTCCCCTCCTCCTGCAATTTGGCTAGTATCTCCGAATGATGGAAGACCTCCAGATCTTCTCCTCCGTAATCACCGTACTCTTTGCCCAGTGTGTGGAAGCAATGGGGGCATGAGGCGATAATACGCTTCACCCCCAACTCTTGGAAAGTCATCATGTTAGTCTCCGCGAGCATCTGAAACAGGTATTCGTTCCCAGCTCTCCGTGCCGGATCGCCAGAGCAACCCTCTTGCATCCCCAGTATCCCGACATCTAGCCCAGCTTCCTTCAGGAGGGAAATTGTAGATATCGCAACCTTCTGATTTCTCTCATCGAAGCTTGCTGCACATCCTACGAAGTAGATGTACTCAGCTGGCTCGCCTATTTTTACATCCAAATCAGCGGCCCAATCGGCTCTTTCATGTTCGCCATATCCATACGGGTTTGAGGCAGACTCTATGTTACCCATGGCGGTGTTGAGGACGTCTGGATACTCCATCGTCTCCATCATAGCATTCCTTCGCAGATCTGTTAGCTTAGGCACATGCTCGATGTATAGTGGGCAGACATCGACACAAGCGTTGCATGTCGTACATGCCCATACTGCTTCTTCGGTGATCCTCTGCATCATCGTCTCCTCTGGAGTCTCACCAGACAGCAGAAGTGGGGCGTGCTCGTTAGCATAGTCCCTAACGTCATGGATTACCTGCATTGGATTGAGTCCCTTGCCAGATGCATATGCGGGACAAACATCCTGGCATCTCGCGCAAGAAGTACACGACCATCCGTCAATTAGTTGCCTCCACGTGTACTGCGTGTAACTGCTAACTCCGAATGATTCGATGTCCAAGTCCTCAAGCGGAACCGCTTTTCCATCATCCCCCAGGGCAAGGGGTCGCATCTTGGCAACAGGGCCGGTGTCGTGGAAGAATACGTTTGGAACCGCCATGACCAAGTGCATGTGCTTGGAAAGAGGAATTAGGAACAGAAAGACCGAGATTGCAAGCATGTGGAGCCAATAGGAAACTACGACCGTCCCATCTGAAAGCCCAAACTCACTGAACTGGTGCCCAATGGGTTCCCAGAACGGACTCGGGTCTTCTTTCGACTCGATCATGAATGAAGTCGTTGTTATGGTGAAAATCAGTAATAAGATCGCATTTCCTTCTAGTTGCGATTTTCCCTTGAGCTTCTCAGGGGTGAAGGCCACACGGCGAACAAATGCTGAGACGCATCCGATGAGTGCCATTGTGTACCCCAATTCAACCATCCCATTCCAGGGGCCAACGAGCAATTCGGGCAGCAACTCGCCAGAGAAGTAATTGGCAGTTGCAAGGTCAAACATATCTGATGCGAGCATCAAGAAACCCCAGAACATCAGCACATGCATCGTTCCAGCGACCCTGTCTCTGAGCACCTTCTTTTGCCCAAGCCATCCTATGATGAATTCCCTGATCCTAGGGCCCCAGGAGTCGAATCTTGAGTCCGGAGAACCAATCAGAACCAGACGCGTAGCTTTCTGCACCTGATAAGTGAAGAATCCTATGGATACCGAGCCCATAATCAGAAGAATCATCCAACCATCCAAGGGCCCGTAAGTCTGCAGAAGGGGATGGATCATTGGCACTCACCGGGGTTTACCCGATTCCCTCGCCTACAAACAAGACCTTGAAACAACCGCTAAACAGGCCAACACTCATGTCCTAATGTGCCAGCCATCAGTCATGCCGAGTGCCTTTGCTCCCGGAAAATGCATCCTCTTTGGGGAGCATGCAGTGGTATTCGGACACCCAGCTGTAGCAGTAGCAATCGATCAGGGAGTTAGGGTCAGTGTCGAAGAGTCCGACATGTGGAAACTAGAGGGTTTATCATTCGAACCCTCAAGACACCCTCACATCTCCCACATAATTCAGAACATCTTCCAGTACTCTGGCCCTCCTCTTGACATTGATGTGGACAGCTCCCTCTTCTCTGCCGCGGGGATGGGGTCATCCGCTGCACTATCGAATGCCTTCGGAGCCGCGATGCACGCCCACCTTAATCCGGTCGAGGAACTCGATGCTGTAAAACTGGCTAAAATGGCTCATTCTGCCGAGGCAACTGCTCAGAAGGGAAGGGCTAGCCCAACAGATACCGCAACCAGTGCCCTCGGAGGATGCGTAGTCGTTTCCGGTTCCGAAGTACCGGGAACAAGGCATGTTTTCGATACCAGTCTGAAAACCCCCGAGGGATCTAGGGAATGGTCGATCAATGTCGTTGACATTCCCCAAGGAATCAGAGATGCATGGTTAGTGATTGGATACTCGGGAACCGGTTCTCCCACAGGAAGAATGGTCGCCAAGGTTGCAAAACTAATTTCTGAAGTCCCCGAAAGAATGGAGGAGATGGAAGCAATTGCCAACATTACGAGGGCCGGATTATCCGCTCTTTCGGCAGGAAACCTTGAGGGTCTGGGGATGGCTATGGATGCCTGCCACGAAAGCCTAAGAAAACTGGAAGTAAGCAGCAGTAAGCTAGACCGGATGGTCAATGCGGCAAGACCTCACTCCATGGGGGCAAAACTCACAGGAGCTGGAGGAGGAGGTTGCATGGTCGCACTAACACATGACCCAACTAGGGTTTCCGAGGCGATAGAAGTTGCAGGTGGTAGGCCGTTGATGTCCAGACTGGGCGCACAAGGAGTCAGATTCCTATAACTAACAGATCCGAAAATAGCCCCAGGAAAATACCATTCACTTATATTACCATTTATAAGGGGGCAGACGGTCGACAACCTATGCTCAGCGATGAAGAAAGACTCACCGTAGTGAATGTAGTAGCCTCTACCAGAGTAGCGGAGGAACTGGACCTCCCAGACATAGCCATCCAGTTGAATTGCGAATACGAACCCGAGCAGTTCCCAGGTGTGGTCTATAGGGTAGTTGAACCCAAACTGGCCATCCTGATGTTCAGGTCAGGCAGGGCCGTTTGCACTGGGGGGAAGAACGAGGACAATATCCAGACTGGAATCGAGAGGATGATCGGCGATCTCAGAAACGCGGGCATTGAGACTTGGGATCTGAAGGACGTCGAGATAGAAGTCCAGAACATGGTCGCAACTTACTCCCTATTCTATCCGGAGGACTATGGGGAAGTCGCTAGAATGGATGACATCAACACCAAGGTCATCGACGAAGAGGGCGGCGGAATTAGGGCAGCTACCGATGAGGAGGTAGAGAACGAGGACTCACGAATTAGGGGAATCCTGCAGGGGGAGCCACTAGCTGCCCTCCCAAGGAAACTCAATCTGAACAACCTGACTTTCCACCTGCCCTTCGACAAGGTCGAATACGAGCCAGAGCAGTTCCCAGGGCTGATTTACAGACTTGACTACCCAAAAGTGGTGTGCTTGATATTCGGTAGCGGCAAGATGGTGATTACCGGTGCTAGGCACAAGGACGAGATTCTCGAGGCAGTCGAACAGATCAAAGACGAGCTAGCAGACCTGCTCTAGTCGATGAACTAATGTTATTGAGCAGACCGGCATGCGAATGCCATGCAAGCAGCCTCCCGCGCTATGCTGATGGTTGCAGCCTTGGCACTAGCACCGTTAGCCTGCTCCCTTACAGTGACAGACCTTGCTAACGCCGATTCATACTCAGAAGAATCCTCTGTGCAAGCCAGAAACACGGGATCCACCGATGTACCGGACTGGAGGGTCAACGACAACTGGATGTACGACGGATACCTGGATGTGGCTGATTTCGTGGCAGAATCCGGAGTCTCCACGAATGTCGAGACTCTAGAGGGGTCGTTAGATAGGACAGTATCGGACATCTATTTGTACGATATCGCTGGAAATGAGACTCTAGTCTACGAAGTCGAGTCAATAGGGGCATACGAGTCAGACGGCGCCATAGAGATAGACGGGACCAGCGGTTGCCTATACGTGGATATGCAGACTACGGAGATCGTCCGTGTCTCGGACTTGGCCACTTATTCGCAGGATGTCACGATTGACGTTTATTTCGACCCTCTCTTCTTCGGTTGTGCCGAATGGCTTAGGCAGGACATCGGGGTGCTGAGTGTGGACAACACATTCGAACCCCCCTTAGAGAACTACGACTTCCCGCTCTCGGTTGGGGAGGCTTGGGGGATGGACTATGACCAGGATACGGAATACAGCGGCTCAAGCAATTACGTTGACATCCCCGATGACAGCAGCGACACAAACTCGACCAGTTGGGCAGTTGTCAGCCAGGGGAACTCCGGAGTCGCATACCCGGGTTGCTACCAGTCATACAACGTGACTTCATATGACTCGGACGGAGACGAGGTCGGGTACAACTGGTACTGCCCAGCCATTCGCGGAGAGGTGAAGAGCTCAATCGAACAGGCTTTCGGATTCATCGCTGTTCACGAGCTGGTCAGCTATCAACCAGTAACTAGGGGCAAGGAGATTTCGATAGACATCGAGTATCCACTTTCGCCTACTGGAATAGAGATATCCGCATGGCTAAATGTCACGGATCAGGGCCAGGGAGTCGCCAATCAGAGTCTTCAGTTCCGCTACGAATCCGAGCAAGAGATACAGAACGTAACCACTGATGAAAACGGGTCTTACCATTTGACCTTCAACTCTGGAGAAAACCCCGACGATACCTATGGCCCGGGAGAACTCGGCAGTCACGGTTTGATCGCTTGGACACATCTTGGTGGGGAGGTTGTGGGGACACAGTCACTGGTGATAGACTCGGAAGTTCATGAGATAGACTTGGTTGCGAGATCATCAGCGGTAACTGTTCAGAGGCTCCGGCCATCTACTGGAAACGAGGTCACCCTGGACTCTTCAATTGGATTCACAGCCATTTCTGGGGACATTCTGACATTCTCCGTCCCAGTTCTTAATCGCGGCCTCATTCAATCCCCGTACTCAACAATAGTCGTAAGTGCTCCAGACGGGTCAGAGGTTTCGAGCACCGTCCCACCCTTGGAAAGCCTCCAGGAGACCAGAGTTTTAGTCAACTGGACAGTGCCCGGATCACAACCATTTGGAAATGTATACCTGTTCTTCGAGGTGGACCCTCTGGAGGAGATACCCGAGGACGGGAACAGATCAAACAACCTCGGCTCGTTCGTACTTTACGTAGGCGAACTCCCAATCGCGGGCCTCTCGATGCCAAATGAGATACTAACTTTCGAGGAGGTGGCATTGGATGCTAGCACGTCTTACGACCCAGACGGAGGTAGCTTAGGATGCGAATTCAACATCGAAAAGGTCGACGGTTCATACGCCCAGATATTCGATGATGATTGCATTGCCGAATGGTCTTGGGCGGATGATGGGGACTTTGCAGTTTCAGTTCTCGTCACGGATGGTGAGAGCGATGAATCATCCGTGAATTCCACGATCACGGTTCTCAATCAGCCTCCTGTGATTGCCCTCGGTTCGAATGAGGATGAGGTGGTAGTCACCACTCCCGTAACATTCTCCGTCACAGAAAGCAGCGACAATGACACGAGAAATCCTTCTGCACCAGTAGAGCTACTCTGGAATGCCGAGTGCTCAGAGGGCCAGGTCGGCCAGTCATGCACAGTTATGCCAATGGTAGAGGGGGGCTTTACCATTGGATTACTGGCAACCGATGATGATGGGGCAACGACATTCGCAGAACACTCCGTCCAAGTCACAAACATAGCTCCCTCAAACCCAGTCGCAGAACTCTACCGAGGAGAGGAGAGGCTCTTCCCCGATAGCCGCGGAGTCTTCACAGTCTACGAAGGCGATGAAATAACCTTCTGGGGACAGGCAGATGACTCGTCAAACGACATCGAAAGCCTCGTTCACGTATGGAAGCCAGATGCAGAGCACCAACCCGATATCAACTCAACCAGTACTGGCGACAGGAGCACACTCTCAGGAGTCTCATACAACACATCAGGAATGCACCTAGCCACTCTACAGGTCTTCGACGATGACGGCGAGGGGACCGATATCCTGATCGTACCTATCCAGGTCGTCAACGTAATCCCTGAGATATCCCCAATGTCGACCATCCTTGGGGATTTGGAGGAGGATGAGGAGTTCACAGTCAGTCCCATGGTATCTGACACCGGAAATGACTCCGAGTCCCTCATCCAATGCTTCGATCTAGACCCCTCAAAAGATCATGACTCGGATGGTAATCCGGAGAATGACTGCGACGTGCAATCCGGCATCCTGGTTCACTCATGGCCGGACTCATATTCAGCCCCTAGCTCGATAGTTTTCCATGTCACGGACGATGACGGTGCATCAGAATCCGTAGAGTTCACTTTCGTTGTCACCAACTCTCCCCCAGAGGCATTCGCATCGGCCAGCGTCACCAACCCAACGGAGGGGGACCCCGTAATCCTCTCTGCCAACGGCACAATCGATTCCCAAGCGGACATGGACTCCTTGGTTTTCCACTGGGACATCGACATTACCGATGACTCGGATGGGGATGGCGATCCTGCAAATGACGTCGACTACACTGGCAGGTGGATAGAGTTCTCCTATGACTCCGGAGGGCCGAAGAAGGCACAGCTAACCGTGCTGGACGATAGTTCCAGCCACTCAGTCATCATGGACTTGGAGGTAACTGACAAGCCCGCCACAATCTCCGGGACCATCCAATCAAGCATTGGCCTGATCATCGTCGTACTTGCAGCGTCCTCGTTGGCCGCATGGACCTTCCTAAGGCCCGGCTCCAAGGATGAAAAAGAGATGCCCAAGGGCATCCAGGGGATGGACATTGACGCTGCATTCGACGAACCCGCAGAACCCATAGTAACCACTAGCCCGTTCGAAGCGACCCCCGAGACTCCAGCGATACTGGAGGGTCTGGACGATATCCTCGGAGAGCTCACTGGTAACCAATCAGGGGGAAACTCCGACTCCGAGTTGCCCTCGGCACCGAATCTCGGCGAGCAAAAAGCCAATCTAGATCTCTCAGATATAGAAGCACTCTTTGAGGAGTAGTTCTCGGACCGTCTGTGGTAAACCTCTTCAGACTTCTCGGACTTCCCAATCCGAACACGACTCCGAAGGCTAAACCAGGATTGGGGTCGGGCGCAACAGAACCCGGTCCGAATGCCGGCAATCGGTTTCACGACCTCGGGGAGTCAAGGTGGTCAGAGAGGACGGAGAGAGTGACTGAGAGGCCGTCCAGGAGGGTTATCTACATGGAACCAGACGGCCTACACAGACTTCAGTTGGACGGGATCGAGGGAAACCTATCCATGGGGGATATGGTGATCATCGATCTGAATTCTCTGAATCACATGCCAAGTCAGCAATCGGTATGCTCCAGGAGGGCCCAGGATCTGGGCGACAGGACAAACCTCCCTGTCTTCGCCCTTAATGAGGACGACTCGCTACTGATGATTGCAGGAGCAAAGATGAGGGTCGACACCCACAAGCACAGGCTCGGCTCTCCTGCGTTAGATAGGGCGATAGACAACTAGTGATCATCACTCCTCTTCAAACCAAGAATCAAGATCACCTCTGGAGATCTCCATTATCGCATGCTCCGTGAAATCACGATATGCCGACCATCTGGATATCTCTTCTTCTTCGTCTCCCCTCTCGGTCTTCCTTTCAATAGAGTCATTCGCGTATCTGACGCATCTTCTAAGGAATGAAACCACAAGATTCCTGCGCTCTTCAATACTCATGTCATCCTACCTTCAGAGTCTCAATCAGAGATTCCACGTGCCCCTTCGCCCTGACACCATATCCTGCCCATGCGATAGTCCCGTCCGCCTCGATTGCGAAAGTTGACCTCAGTGTTCCCATGTACGTCTTGCCATACATGTTCTTCTCCCTCCAGGTGCCATACTTCTCGTGAAGCGCCGCTTCCTCGTCCACAACCAAGTCAAATGGCAACTCATGCTTGTCAATGAACTTCTGGTGAGACTTAGCGCCGTCAGTAGAGACTCCGATGACCCTCCAGCCACTGCCATCAAATCTGCCGAAGCTGTCTCTGAAGTCACAGGCTTGAGTGGTGCATCCGGGAGTGTTGTCTCTTGGATAGAAGTACAGAATCACCTTCCCCCCATCCGATAGAATCTCCGAAAGTGAGATCTTCGAGCCGTCGGTAACTTCCACTTCGAAGTCAGGGGCCTTGTCTCCAACTGCTAACTCTGCTGTTGCCATGAATTTGCGTGTCGAACCAGACTCATGAAGGCTACCATCATTCGATATAGGATTTCAGAGTGACCGATGCTGGCATTGATGGCGGCTCACTGAAACCGAAGCATGCATCTATCTCGAACTCTTTCCTTTCTCCCAGGTCAACCCCCTCGAAACTCGCTTCTGCCTTCAGAATGCGGGAAAGAGACCTCACGGAGTACCACTCCCTCCTACCATTCTTCGTGATTCCATGCGTCCTCGTTCCGAAGAGCATCCGTCCGAAAAGGGCCTCGAAGCTAGCAATGAACCAGAGTGGCCTCCAGAAGGGGATTGGGAACGAGACCCCCCAGACGATTCTGATTGAAAGTCCACCTCCCTCTATCGAGACATCTCTCTTTCCTCTCTCTATCATGATCTCAGTCACTTCAACATCTTCAAAGTTGTATAGCTCGGAGACGTACTCAGCATGCCTCTCAGAAGGAGATAGCAGAACCCTGCTCCCGTCCGGCTTAGCCCACATAACATTGGTGAAGCTTCCCAGTGGGGATTCCCTCCAGTCCCCTATGACTATCCTGTCACCAGTGGAGAAGCCAGTAGATGTTATCCTTCCAACAAAGACGTCCATTCAACCACCCATCTCCTCCTTCATCCTCTTCTTTGTGGCAGCCCACGAACAAATAGGGCACTCTCTCAGATTGTGCCTTAGTGCTGGACAGTGCTCCCTCCCGAA
>Ga0315328_10001235_pt1 | contig 11739 bp, 10 predicted proteins | sample M120032315metaG_FD_203462 | JGI IMG/M metagenome (GOLD analysis project Ga0315328, IMG submission 203462) | Ammonia-oxidizing marine archaeal communities from Monterey Bay, California, United States - M1 200m 32315 | ecosystem: Environmental > Aquatic > Marine > Intertidal zone | place: USA... | reverse complement strand
TAGTGTACTTTGTGTGATTCCAAGCACCTCCAAAAGACTAATTTTTGCCTCATAAAATATATTCCGAACTTAGACACATCTATCTGAATCTATCGGTATTAATAATCTTTCCACCATTTTTTTATGATATTAAATCAGAAACAAATCAAAGCGTACAAGAGAGATGGATTCCTTTTGATCAATAAGCTTTTTGATCAGGAGGAGATCGGCCTCCTCAGTTGCTCTGCCAAGCAGGATCGTGAAATCGAAAGAAGGAGCAAAGGAAGAATGGACATGCAAGGTAGTGAAGTTCGTCTTTCACTTTGGAATCACCCGGGAGATACCATCTATGGCATGTTTGCCAGATGCCATCGCATTGTGAACAGCATGGAAATGTTGCTGGATGGCGAGGTTTATCACTACCACTCCAAAATGATTTTGAAGGATCCAATAATCGGTGGGGCATGGGAGTGGCATCAGGACTATGGCTACTGGTATCAAAACGGATGCCTGCAGCCACTTCTATCCAGCGTAATGATCGCTGTGGATCCGGCAACACGTGGAAACGGATGCTTACAGGTTTTGCGGCAATCACATCATTTGGGGCGTATTGATCACCAACAAAAAGGAGACCAGGCCGGCGCCGAAATGGAGCGTGTCGAGGAAGCCCTGAAGATCTTTGATCTTGTCTATGTGGAAATGGAACCCGGTGATGCTTTATTCTTTCATTGCAATCTGCTCCATCGCTCCGATCAAAACCGTTCTCCAAATCCGCGTTGGTCACTGATTTGCTGCTATAACGCTGCACGTAACAATCCTTACAAGGAATCTCATCACCCCCGCTATACCCCGATTAAGAAGGTTCCGGATACGGCGATCAGAACAGTGGGCATCAAACGTTTTGAAGAGCATTCCGATTTGGAATCTATGGGGGGAGAGGATGGTCACAGTGCATCGAGTATGAAAAATTCAAACTCCCTTTCATCCACATGAGTTCCAAGACCACTGAACGGCTGGAATTTCATGAACTGTTGCAGTTTTTTGAAAACCACCTGAAGCAGCAAATTCTGCCTTTCTGGTTGGAACATTGCGTAGATCATGAGGGAGGGGGTTTCAACAACTGTGTGAATGATGATGGAAACCTGGTTTCCACGGAAAAATTCTTATGGTCGCAAGGCAGGGCGCTGTGGGTGTTCAGTTCGCTTTACAACGATTTCGACGGCGATCCGAAGTGGCTAGAAATAGCTACGCCGATTGCCAGATTACTTATTGATAAAGGGCGCACTCCTGACGGAGACTGGTTCTTCAGTTTGAATGCGGATGGCTCTCCAAAAAAGGCGTCACAGAGCATTTATGTCAATGCTTTCTGTACTTATGGTTTAACTGAATTTGCAAGGGCAACTGGAGATTCAGAGTCTTTGGATGTTTCCTTGGACTCATTCAAGTATGTTAGTCCTCAACTCGACGATCATTCAAGTTTCCAAACTCAACCGCATCCTATCCCAACAGGGTTCCAAGCGCATGGTCCTCTGATGATTTTTGCACTTGTTTTCCATGATCTTGGCTGTTTGTCAGGAAATAAGGATATTAAAGACCGTGCTTTAGTATTAGCAGAACGAATAATGACGCAACATCTCAAACCAGGGAAAAAACTACTCTACGAATTCGTGCGTCCAGGAGGGGAACTCGTAGACAGTGATATAGGCAAAACGATTGTTCCCGGTCATGTCATTGAAAGCATGTGGTTCATGGCACGCATCTACAACCATCACGGTCTTTCGGATCGGCTCAAGATTGTGTTGGAAACAATACGTTGGCATCTGGAATTAGGTTGGGATTCGGACTTTGGTGGAATTAGTCTGGCGTGCCACGCTGACAATGGAAACGCAGCCTGGCACATGCCTGATGCTAAAATCTGGTGGCCGCACACAGAAAGCCTCCTTGCGTTGTTGCAAGCTTATGAAATCAATCATGCTGAATGGGCAATAGAATGGTACTGGAAAGTACACGAATACACTTTTTCCCACTTCCCAAACCAACAGCATGGAGAATGGTTTCACAATTTGAACCGTGATGGGATACCAATGAGACCGTATTTGAAGAATCTTCCAGTAAAGGATCCCTTTCACTTACCCAGAGCGTTGATTTACTCCATGCTCATTCTTAAAAGACTTGCTGGCGAGTTAAATAAAGTTCAGGATTAGGACATGATATTTCACGATCAAAACATTGAAAGGTAAAGACATCGTATGAATTACCGTTATTTGGGAAGATCAGGGTTGCTAGTCTCTCGGATATGCCTTGGCACGATGAACTTTGGGATGAAGAATTGGGGATGCGACAAGCAGGTCTCCAACAAAATTCTTGGAGAATTCATTGAATCAGGGGGGAATTTTATAGACACAGCAGATGTCTACAGTGATGGAATTTCAGAAGAGATGCTTGGACTAGCTTTGCAAGATCACCAGCGTGAAGACTTGGTCATCGCTACTAAGTCTTGGTTCCGTATGGGTGATAGTCCCAACTCCAAAGGACTCTCTCGAAAATATATTCTTGAGGCCGTTGAAAACAGCATGAGACGATTGAAAACGGATTACATCGACCTTTATCAAGTTCACGGTCCCGATTGGTTTACACCGATGGAGGAAACGATGAGAGCACTTGACGATCTGGTTCGACAAGGTAAAGTGCGTTACATTGGCTGCAGCAATTATTACGGATGGCAGATCGTCAAGGCCAATGCACTTGCGGAACGCTACGGACTAGAGCGTTTCATCAGCGGTCAGCATCTATATAACATAGTGCGACGAGATATAGAACGTGAAATTCTTCCTGCTTGTGCGGATCAAGGACTAGGGTTGCTTTGCTGGAGTCCGTTGGCTAGCGGATTTCTGAGTGGACGTTATGAAAGGGATCAAGCACCTCCTGAGGGTTCGCGAATTTCCTACCGCAAAAACATCGATATCCCACGTTACTTTAGTGATGCTGCATTTGACGTAGTTGACGAACTTAAGATAATTTCGAATGAAACTAACAAAAACCTCTCTCAACTCTCTCTCGCTTGGTTACTGTATGACCGGCGTGTTACCTCGGTAATCATCGGCCCTCGCACAGTGGAACAATTGAATGATTCCCTCCATGTTTCTGAATGGAACTTATCGCCTGAGCACCACGAAAGACTGGCTAACGCCAGCAATTTCAGCCAAGGCTATCCCATGGAGTGGGTTGATTCTAGTTATGCCAATATCTCCGGAATCGAGGAATTCTATCCTGGACACTTCCGGCATCCTATGGATAGGAACTAAACAGAAATAAAACTGTCTGAATCTGCATGAACTATTTCTCATATACTTCTTTTACTTTATTTGACAAACTCATTATCATAAAAATTGAAATTTTTTTCAAAAAACATATATTATCTGATGAAACCATAAAAACATGATAAATCCACTACCAATAAAAAAAATGCAGGTAGATTATCTGCCTGTTTCTATATATGCCGATAATTTAGCAATGGGGCAAGCCGCGGCTTTTGATGCCCGGAAACAGATCTTAAAAGCGATTTCAGAGCGTGGTGAAGCCAGTATTATACTCGCTACTGGCAACTCACAGTTAACATTTCTTCACGCATTGAATGAATTGGACGGAATCGACTGGAATAAAGTGAGGATCTTCCATATGGATGAATACCTTGGGCTGGCTCCAACTCACCCAGCAAGTTTCCCGCTTTTTCTGAAGGAACACTTCATTCAGCATGTGAATCCGAGAGCATTTCATCCGGTACCAAATAGTCCGGATGATATCGAACAGGCCTGTAGGGACTATGAACAACTCCTCAGGGACTATCCTGCTGATCTGGTTGCCATGGGTTGGGGCGAGAACGGACATATTGCTTTCAACGATCCTCCTGAAGCGTTCTTTAACGATCCGCACTGGGTAAAGGTTGTTAAACTTGCGGAAGTCAGCCGTAAGCAGCAAGTAGGTGAGGGACATTTTCGCTTGCTTTCAGAAGTCCCCACTCATGCGATAACTCTGACGATTCCCGCTTTGCTAGCACCGAAAAAGATCCTTTGTATTGTTCCCGAAACACGCAAGGCTGAGGCTGTACGCTCCTGTCTTAATGAGCCAGTTTCTGAAAAAACCCCTGGATCAATTTTAAGAACCCTGAAACATGCTAGCTTATACTTGGATTCAGAATCTTCTGCTAGTTTATAAATCTGAAATGGAGGAGCTTATGACATGACATGACATAAATAAATTAACCATAACTGTTGTTTAATACTTAAACGGCAATTTTATAAACCTTCATATAAATGGAGACAATTTGAAAACTATACTAAATACCATCCGATGGATGGGAATATTTGGCCTAGTCACCATCTTTGGTGTCGCAGGTATATCCGCAAAAGAAGCTCCGCAATTTTCCGCTTTAGTGAAAGCAGGAAAACTGCCTCCAGTCAACGAGCGTCTCCCTGAGATTCCTTTGATGTTGCCGGTAGTGGACGAAATCGGTCAATACGGTGGAATTCTGCGTCGTGCATTCTTGGGGCCTGGTGATCACAATAACTACACCCGTGCTGTTTACGATGCGCTCGTACGTTTTGCACCAGACGGTAGTCAAGTGGTTCCGCATATCGCTTCCGGCTGGGAATCGAATGAGAATTTTACAGAGTGGATTGTCCGTCTGCGTCCAGGTGCTAAATGGTCTGATGGTCAACCTTTCACCGCAGACGATATCATGTTCTGGTACAACGATATTCTGCTTAACAAAGATTTGATGCCGGGTGGTGCCAACTGGATGAAGAATGATGATGGCTCAATGGCCAAAGTCGAAAAACTCAGCAACTACATGGTCAAATGGTCCTACAAGCAGCCTAACACGGCGTTCCTGCTGAACCTTGCGAACATGGATGGTGCCGACAAATCAATAAGTAATCTAGTTTTTGTTCCAGCTCATTACCTCAAACAGTTTCATCCAAATTACGCATCAAAATCCAACTTGAAAGCTAAGGTAAAAAAAGCTGGTTTTGATACTTGGACGCAACTGTTTGCAGTTGAAGCTCTGCCTCATTTGAGCGGGAATAGACCCGGAATGGCAGGCTGGGTGCCAAACGGTTCCACCGTTTCGGACCGTGTCTTCAAGATAAAACGAAACCCCTATTTTGTGGGAGTTGATCCGGCAGGTAACCAGTTGCCATACATCGATGAAATCCACTTCACGTTTTTTGCTGACAAGGAAACTTTGAACCTTGCTGCGGTTTCGGGAAAGATCGACTTCCAGGGACGTCACATCAACATGAGTACTTATCCTGTACTTAAGGAGAATGAAGGTCAGAGCAATTACCGTGTTGTGACCTGGCCAACCTTTGGTGGTTCTGATGCCGTGGTCATGTTCAATCAAACCTGGCAGGGTCCAGAAGGAGAGTATTTCCGAAATAAACAGTTTCGGATTGCTCTTTCACATGCAATCGACCGTGACGGAATCAAAGAACTAGCATTCTTTGGGCTTGGTGAATCCCGTCAAGGTGTTCCTGCTCCGTTTCATCCCTATTACCCAGGAGATGAATATGCGTTTAAGTACACCCAGTACGATTCCAGCAAAGCCAACAAGATCCTCGATGGTATCATGCCGAAAAAAGGTTCTGATGGTTTTCGTGTGATGTCTAACGGCAAAACGCTAGACATTGAAATTGGTGTGGTCCCTGCGTTTGGAGCATGGACGGATATCGCTCAGTTGATAGTTGAGAATTGGGCGGAAATTGGAGTGAAGGCGCATGTCGAAGTTCGTGAACGCACTGTGCATTTTGCGATGCGACCAGCAAACGAACTGATGGCAGAAGTCTGGAATGAAGACACCACGGGGTTCCCCTTCAGCGGTCAGCCCAAGTTTGATCCACGAAGTGATCCAGCCCTTACTTTTGCTCCTCTGGTGGCCAAATGGTATGCGACCAACGGAAAGCAGGGCGTGGCTCCCCAGCCGGAAATCAAGCGTATTGTCGAAATCATCGACGAAGCCAAAACTTCCTCACGTAACCGACAGGTAGCGTTGGCTAAGGAATTGTTCAGCATTTGGGCGGATAACGTCTACGAAATCGGCACAGTTGGTCTGACTCCGATGATCCAGGGTGTTCTGGTTGCCAACAAAAAACTCCGGAATATTCCGGAAGTTGCTGGTAACGACTGGCCGCTTCGAACACCTGGCGATACTCGTCTTGAGCAGTACTTCTACGTTAAGTAGTTTACACTAATCCTCTAGGCGGTTCTCCTTCGGGAGAACCGCCTTCCTTTCTTTGTTGTGATAAAATAGGGCCATGCTTCAATACATCATCAAACGGCTTCTTATTCTGCCCTTTCTACTTTTTATCTTTTCAATAATCGCATTCATTTTAATTCAAGCGCCTCCCGGAGATTTCCTAACCAGCTACATCGCAGAGTTGGCGACTTCAGGTTCGTCAATAGAGCGGGCTCAGATTGACGCTCTACGGGCTTTGTATGGTTTGGATCAACCCCTATACATTCAGTATTTTAAATGGATCGGCCGCTTATTAACAGGAGATTTAGGGTTCTCTCTCGATTGGCAGAGACCTATCAGCGAATTGATCGGTGAAAGACTGGCTTTGACGTTAGCCTTGGGAGTAGGAACATTCATTTTTACCTGGCTAGTAGCCATTCCCATCGGCATTTTATCTGCAACTCGGCAATATTCTTTTTTTGATTATTTTTTCACGGTTTTCAACTATATAGGGGTCGCAACCCCCACCTTCATGACAGCCTTGGTACTGATGTGGATAGCATTCAAGTATTACGGTCTTAGTGTAACCGGGCTCTTTTCTCCAGAATACATTGATGCTGTCTGGAGTTGGGACAGGACCGTTGATTTGTTAAAACATCTTTGGTTACCAGTTGTTATTCTTGGGATGGACGGTACTGCGCGATTGGCCAGAGTAATGAGGGCGAACCTGCTGGATGAACTCAAAAAGCCTTATATGGAAATGGCTCGTGCTAAAGGATTATCTGAATGGAGACTGGTGATGAAGTATCCTGTGCGTTTAGCTCTAAATCCTCTGGTGAGTACTATTGGATGGTACCTGCCGCTTATTTTCTCAGGCAGCGTGATTGTCGCCACGGTTATGAATCTTCCCACCATTGGTCCTATGCTACTTCGGGCATTGATCAGTCAGGATATGTTTCTGGCGGGAACCATCATCCTCATTTATATGATACTAGCCATCATTGGTACCTTGATTTCTGATATTTTGCTGGCGTGGCTCGATCCCCGGATTAGGATGGAAGATAACTGAAAAATAATGAATCCTGCAAAGTCACCACCAAATATTATTTTAATAATGGCGGATCAATTGCGTCAAGATTTTCTTGGTTGCTACGGCGCATCATTCGCTGGCACTCCGAATATCGATTGTTTAGCCTCTCAGGGAAAGCTCTTTGAAAGAGCTGTCTCCCCATCTCCTATCTGCATACCTGCCAGAGCATCGTTGCTAACCGGCCATAATGCATTCTCTACTGGAGTTCTAACGAACAATTTTTGGCTTCGTCCGGACCATGACGACTGCGGTATGCCGACGTTGGCATCGTTACTGAGTGGAGAAGGTTACCACACCGAAGCAATTGGGAAAATGCATTTCATCCCCTGGGATCTTAATGAAGGGTTTTCCCATCGGTCTATTGCTGAAGACAAGAGGCATATTTACATTCAGGATGACTATGCAGAATACCTCGTTGAGCATGGATACAGAAAATATGCAGGGCCTGAAGAGCCGGGATATGAAACCAACTTAATGGCTTCGTTTAGTCAAATTCCGTTAGAACACCAGGTCGATGTCTGGATCGGAAATCAAGCTACCAAGTTCCTGAAGGACTCCTCAAGAGACTCTCCCTTTTTTCTTTTTGTCGGTTTTGCTGGGCCACACGATCCATATAATCCTCCTCAAGAAGTTGTTAATTCGATGGAGTATCTGGACGTTCCTTCATCAATTCCGGCCACTGCAGAGTCAGAGGTCTTCCGTCCAAGTTTTATTTCTTCCCACAAAAATGGTTCTGCCCAAGCGGATTTTACAATATTTCCTGAAGCGGCTAAAGCCAAAATTCGTAGACATTATATATCCCTGATCAGGATCATAGACGAACAGGTTGGAAAGATACAGCATGTTCTCAGCCAGATAAACAATTCCCGTGAAACAGTAATTTTGTTTACTTCTGATCACGGAGATTTTCTAGGTGATTTCGACATGGTCGGTAAGGAGTTGTTTCACGAGCCTTCCATCCGCATCCCGCTGATTGCTTCTGGAGCTTCCATAGAGTGCTCGCGTTCTAGGGCCTTGGTCTCTTTGACCGATCTATTTTCCACAATCATGCAAATAGCCGGAATTAAATCAGTCCTTCAGGACTCAGTACCTCTTCCCTTGACTGTAGACGATGTAATGACTCGCACGGGTATTCTAGGAGCCACCGGTTCCGGAATAATGTGGTTGACCTCACGCTGGAAACTAGCGTACTACAAAAACGGATCAGCCACTCTTCATGATATTATGAATGACCCGCAGGAACAGCACAACCGCTTCTCTGATCCTCTATGTACTGAAATAAGGGATGAACTAGAGAGGCAAATGATGTCGAAAATGTTGCAGTCCGTGACTGATGGGCACTTGGACAAATCGTATCCTTATATGACAATGTCTCCAGAGCATCCAGGACACTACCCAAATTGGAAACGCCCCTATCCGACAGATAGATGGTCAGGACGGTTTGGGGCGGCATCTATGGTTGGACCAAGTCCAGAAAGCCCGTCTGAACCTTAATGAATACACGTATCAAGCATTCATGAATCCTTATTTGAAAAATGAACCAGGCAGTATCCCAACTAAAACGGCAATGGACGCAACTTCAAATGTAAAGAGTGAAGATGTATTCCGTAAGGATGATGCAATAGATGTCGCCCCCAATTGGAAACTAGTATGGTGGCGTTTCAAGAAACATCGGTTGGCACTGGTCAGTGGTGTGATCTTCATTGTAATTGCCTTGATCTCAGTTTTTCCAGATTTCTTCAGTACACGGAACCCGCACAAAACCAGCGCGACAAAATCTTTCATGCCTGTCCAAGGTATCCATTTTTTTGAAAACGGAAATTTCAATCCCCATATTGAAAAGTTAGTGGGGAAACGTAATTCAAAGACATTGAAAATGGAGTGGAAAGCTCATGAAACTCAAAAGATCCCTATCGAGTTTTTTGTGGAAGGTTATTATTACAAAATTCTAGGTATGATTGAAACAAATATTCATTTTCTTGGAGTTAGTGACCCAAAATCACGGCAAACGATTCATTTACTGGGAACGGATCGGTTGGGTCGTGATCAATGGTCGCGGTTGATGCACGGGACCCGAGTATCGTTGTCCATCGGTCTGGTTGCCGTGATCCTCAGCGTCTTCTTTGGAATCCTACTCGGGGGCATTTCCGGATACTATGGTGGTTGGGCGGACCTGATCATCCAGCGGTTAATTGAAATCCTGCAGTCTTTGCCACCAATTCCCATCTGGATGGCGTTAACCGCCTCACTTCCAAGAGATTGGTCTGTTGAACAAACCTATTTTGCCATCACCATCATACTTTCTATGATTGGCTGGACTACACTGGCACGAGAAGTTAGAGGACGTTTTCTTTCTATGAGGGAGGAGGATTTCGTAATGGCCGCTCATTTGTCAGGATGCAGTCAGATGAGGATTATTTTCAGGCATATGCTCCCGACTTTTACCAGTCATATCATTGCCACAAGTACCCTGGCGGTTCCTGTCATGATCATCAATGAAACATTCCTCAGTTTCCTCGGGCTAGGGTTGCGCCCGCCGGCAATCAGTTGGGGTGTATTACTGCAGGAAGCACAGAACCTCCAGTCGATCGCACTTGCACCGTGGTTGCTCCTACCAGGATTGGCTGTGATAATAACCGTTCTTGCATTGAACATTCTTGGAGATGGATTGCGCGATGCAGCTGATCCTTATAGTTAATGTCAAAAAAACCGCGAATAAGGATGTCTGAAGTTAAACCTCTATTATCAGTAGAGAAGCTCAAAACTTGTTTTGAGCTTGATGAAGGTACAGTTAAAGCAGTTGACGGTGTTAGTTTTAAGATATACCCTCGGAAAATTTTAGGTATTGTAGGAGAAAGCGGTTGCGGCAAGAGTGCCACGATCAAATCAATTCTGCGTATTGTAGAAAAACCAGGACGCATCACCTCAGGTAAAATTCTGTTCCATAGCGCCAAGTCTTTGGAGAGATCGGAATCGGGGTACATCGACTTGGCCCAGTTGGAACCACGGGGCAGACAAATCCGTTCCATACGTGGCAATGAAATAGCTTTGATACCTCAAGAACCAATGGCGGCCTTCAGTTCTGTACACACCATTGGTAATCAAATAACTGAGGCAGTTCTGTTGCACAGGTCTATTGATTCTTCTGAAGCTCAACGGATTGCGGTAGAACGCCTTCACGAAGTGGGGGTTCCGAATCCGAAACGATGCATGGAAATGTATCCATGGGAATTAAGTGGCGGGTTGAGGCAGCGGGCGCTGATTAGTATGGCGTTAGTCTGTGAACCTTCATTGTTAATTGCTGATGAACCGACCACTGCAATTGATGTGACAACTCAGGCACAGATTCTCAACCTTCTCCGCATACTTCAAAATGATCACAACACCGCTATTATTTTCATAACACATGATTTAGGAGTGATCTCTCAGTTGGCTGATGATGTAGTCGTGATGTATCTAGGAAGAGTTATGGAAGTTGGCCCTGTAGATGATATCTTTCACAATCCTAAGCACCCATACACAAAAGCTCTGTTGAAATCAATTCCAACCATCAACACAGTAAATCGTTCATGGTTGCCCACTATCGAAGGTTCAATCCCACATGCTTTTCACCGCCCCAAAGGTTGTCCGTTTCATCAACGCTGCCAAGATGTGATACCCGGCTTGTGCGATCAGAAAACGCCTGCTTTACATCCAGTTACAGATCATCAATCAGTAAGTTGTTTTAAAATTCATGATTTTGTTGATCAACCCTAATTTAAATACTGCTAACCCAATTAAAAAAGTTAATTGTGAATCCTAAACCAGATGTTAACACCAAGATTTTGGAAGTTAAGGGCTTGAAAAAGTACTTTCCTATTCGGAAAGGATTTTTTAAGAAAACAGTGGGACTGGTAAAATCTGTCGATGGACTAAATTTTTTCATTGAGAAAGGAGAGACTCTTGGGTTGGTAGGAGAAAGTGGATGTGGTAAAACCACGACTGCTCGTTCCATTCTGAGGGCGATTAAGCCCACAGAAGGGGAAATATGGTTTCAGAAATCAAATCAGGAAATGGTAGATCTTAATAGTTTATCCAACAAAAAAATGCGGTTACTTCGTGGTGATATGCAGATGATTTTCCAAGATCCCTTCTCTTCTCTGAATCCACGTATGAATCTGCTTGATCTTGTTGGTGAACCAATGCTGGTAAATGGACTGAAAAACAGAAAAGAACGCTCAGAACGAGTTGCAGAACTATTGCGACTAGTTGGTTTACGTCCAGAATATATGCAACGGTTTCCTCATGCTTTCAGTGGAGGGCAAAGGCAGCGAATAGTTATCGCGCGTGCACTAGCATTGAATCCAAGATTGGTAATTACTGATGAACCGGTTTCAGCTCTGGATGTTTCTGTGCAGGCACAAGTTCTCAATCTTATGATGGAACTACAGGAACGGTT
>Ga0315328_10001227_pt1 | contig 11773 bp, 13 predicted proteins | sample M120032315metaG_FD_203462 | JGI IMG/M metagenome (GOLD analysis project Ga0315328, IMG submission 203462) | Ammonia-oxidizing marine archaeal communities from Monterey Bay, California, United States - M1 200m 32315 | ecosystem: Environmental > Aquatic > Marine > Intertidal zone | place: USA... | reverse complement strand
TAGCTAATACTGCTTCATCTATATCACTAGTAATTTCTAATTATGTACTAAATACAAAAACTCATCAAAATTAGATAAACATCCTATTTTTTGAATCCATTACTATTTAAGATATTAGGATTGATATTTCATTTGTCATGAAGCTTTTTTCAAAAATTATCATAGTAATAGTATTAACAAGTTTAGTTTATGTTTCATTTTTAATAATTTCTGATGTTAACTCTATTTCAAACGAATTTTCAAATTTTCAACTTGAATATTTGCCAATAATTCTTATTTTAATAACATTAGGTTATTTCTTATTGATTTTAAGATGGAACTTACTTCTAAAAAAATCAGGAATTAATATTCCAAACACATCCAGCATTTTAATTTTTATGGGTGGTGTTTCCTTATCTATAATTCCTGGAAAAGCTGGTGAATTAATTAAATCGGAATTATTAAAGGTAAAATTTAACATACCACGTTCTAAATCTGTATCTATAATTGTTGTTGAACAAGTATACAGTGGAATTGGTCTAGTTGTAACATCTCTTTTTGGATTATACTATTTTGATCTTGGATTATACATAACCATTGGGTTTTCTGTCATCGTAATTTCATTATTCATATTATTATCTTCTACAAAACTATTTCAAAAATTTTCTAAAATTTTTCAAAAAATTAAATTTTTAAATAAATTTGTAGAAAATATTTCTGAATCACAACAAGTTGTTAAAAATTTGATTACGGGAAAATTTATTCTTATTTTATTATCTCTTTCAACATTATTTTGGATTTTTATATCAACTTCAGTTTATTTTATTCTTATTGGATTTGGAATTAATATTTTTGAATTATTCACCATTTGGACAATGTATACTAATTCAATTATGTTAGGATTTATATCATTTTTACCAATTGGAATCGGTGTTGTGGAAGGAAGCTTTGCAGGATTTATGGCTTATAGAGGAATTGATATTTCTATAGCTCTAACATTAATTATTATAGTCAGACTTTTGGTTGAATGGTTACCAATTAGTGCAGGATTTATTTGTCTAAAACTCATTTACAATAAAAAATCATATAATGATAAAAATTAATTTTTATCATTATTTTGAATAAACATACAATCCAATTGCACCATTTTGTGGTAATGAATTATCCATATCTGAAACATTATTCTTTAACCATTTCAAAAATATTTTTATTCGTTTTTTATCTATTTTTTTATCCATATCTTTCATAATATTTGGAATTCTTTTTTCAAAATCTTTTATCATAATTTTTCCATTACCCCATGACGCTTCAATGGTTCTCCATTTTAATTTCATATTTACTTTTTTTGCCATTTTCAAATGTTCATTTGGTGTTAGATAATGTAAATCTGCGAGTGTGATTGGAGCATTAAATAGAAAATATAATGTCATGAGGACATATCCTCTAGGATTAGTCCAATTTGGTGTTGTAAGAATTATTTTTCCATTTTTATTTAAACAGCTTTTTAGTTTTTTTATAATTTTTATTGGATTGTCCATATGTTCTATTGTACCAATTGAAACAATTATGTCAAATTTTTCGTCTAGTTTTATAACATCTAATTTTTTGAATTTTAGATTTTTTCGTTTATTTGTTTTTTCAGCAATTTTTATTGCTTCATCTGCATAATCAATTCCTAGAACATATTTTGCATCTTTTTTTGCAACTTCTCTAGCAAAATTTCCTGTACCACATCCTACATCTAAAACTCTCTTTCCTTTCCATTTCATTTCCTTAATTACTTCTTTTGCTTCTGTTGAGGTTGTTCCTTTTGTTACAAAGGGCGTAAAATGTTTTTTTTCACCTTTCAAATAAACACTCTGATAAAATGTTTCTAATTCTTTATTTTTTCTCAATGTGATTTTTTTATTTCTAATGTTTTCAGATTTTGAAAAACTCCTTAGTAGTTGAAAGTTTTTCAGATAATTGTTGTCTAGCTAAATTTCTTGGATCATATTTTGCCCATTTTTCATCAACTTTCCATTGTTCAAAACCTGTTTCATTAAATCTTTTATGTGCGAATTGTATAATTCTTCGTGTATCGTGTTTATACATTAATCTTTTAAGTGCGTACAATTCTGGGATTGTGAAATTTTTACTAACTGTAGCAGTGTAATCTGTTGCATTTCCACATTCTGTCATAAATTTATCTAGAGCTTCTAATTCCCATTTTTGAATAATTTCTTTTTCAATATCAATTTCTTGTCCATCTTTACGTTTTTCATAAATTATCTTTAATCTTTCATCATACTGTTCATAAATGAATTCCTTATTATCAAAAAATAATGGACTTCCAACATATGGTGTGCAAATAAATGGGTCAACTTCAATATTGTTTTTTATCCAAAAATCAACTGATTCTAACAAATCATTGATGTTTTCATTTGGATTTCCTATCATAAATGTTGCAATTGGACGTAATTTCGTTGTTTTTACAGTATCTATTGTTTTTTGCAGATGCATTTGGACCTGCCCTTTTTTAATATCTTGATTGAGAACTTTATCTGATGCTGATTCAAATCCAAATGATATGTATGAACATCCTGCATCTATCATAGTTGGAATTAAATCTGGTTTAACCGCAACACTTGGTGCATCTCCTAGCGTTCCCCATTTGACCACTTCATGTAAACCTGCTTCACGATATTTTTCACAGAATTCAGTTGTCCATTTGATATTACTTGTCATATTTTCATCAAGAATTGAAATAAAATCTAGATTATATTTCTCATAAAGCATTTCAACATTTTTTACTGCATATTCAGGACTAGGCCATCTTGCAGCCAATTGAAACGTATCATTTTCTTTATCAACCATTCTGACAGTTTGTTCTCCTTTTTTCCGATCTCCTTCGCCATAGATATTTTGGAGATCAATTCTTGACATTCCATTGTGAGAACAAAACGTACATCCTCTTGGACATCCTCTTTCCCAAACAATTGAACCTCTGCGTTTCGAATTTATTGCTTCTACTGAAAGTGGAAGCGATGAATATTTGAAATAAATATCTGTTTCAAATAGATGATAAGCAGGAAATGGAATTGTATCTAAATCCGAAATCAGTGCTCTAGGATGAGAAAATTTAATCTCTTCTTCATCTCTATAACATAGACCTTTAACATCTGAGAAATCATTATTTCCTTCAATAACTTTATCACAAATTTCTGAAAATGTTTCTTCACCTTCACCTATACAAATCATATCTATCTCTGGAACTAATTGTAAAATCTCATGTGGATTATAAGTTGCCCATCCTCCACCACTAATCAAAACTGCATCTGGTGCAGCTTTTCTGATAATAGGTGTTAACTCCTTAATTCTTTTGTATGTTGTTGTCAAACCACCAATTCCAACCAAGTCCCATTTTTCTGATTGAATCTCTTTAATGATCAAGTCATTTGGAACTGCTGAATTTGGAAATTTTGTTCTCAATGAATTTAGATCAAGAATCGCAACTTGTTGATCCTTTTGTTCTACAATTGATGCAAAAATTCCTGCCCAAAAAGGCCAAAAATAAGGAACATTATCTAGTCTAATTTCAGGAACTATTAACAGAACTTTCATGAGTAATTTTCATTTTATGTTTTATTTAATCTTATGATGAATTTAGTAGTGTAAACAAGAAAAAATTAGTATTTTTCTAAAAATGTAGAAAATTTCATGCAATGAATTTTTTCACCAAAAATCACTCCTCCTTCAGTTGCATTAATTGTAGTAATATTTTGTGGAGTTCTTGAAATAAATTCTTTTAATGCTTTACTGTAATATAGAAAAATTGGGTCTAAAATGCAATTACAATTAAATTCTGGATTGTATATCTTTGGAAATAATTTCTTAAATGATGAACTGTTATGATCTAATTTTGGTGGTTCAACTTCAAATCCGTGTGACGTGATTATTTCCCATGAATCATTTTCATTCCAGCCATGATTTATTCCAATCAATGCAACTACTTCTGATTTTAAAATTCTCCATCCAAAAAACCACGATGTAGTACCTACATTGCCACCAGTTTGTAGACCTGGTAAACCATTGTTATGATTTTTTGCACGTACCATCATTGCAGAAATTTGATTAAATGATTTTTTACCTTCTTCATAATCAAACAATGCATGCATCCAATGAATTTGGATACCTGCTTTTCGTGCAATATCTATAGCTTCTGGATCTGCAACTACTGAAAAAATTCCTTTAATTTCTTTACCAAATTTCCTAACTAAATCATCATCAAAATATTTTTTCAATCCTTGTCGTGCTTCTATACATACAACGTAAAAATTTGGAAATTTTTCTGGAGTAATTCCTGATTTTAATGCAGAAATTAATGCACCATCACAACAGATAATATTTCCTTTAAATTCACTTTTTGCTAGAAGTTCTAAGTGATTATGTTCTTTAATTGATGGACCCTTACCAATGACAATTGATGCTTTAGATATATTTTTAGGAATTAATTCATTTCCTGAATCCTCTTCCCAAATATTTTTTAAGTTTAATGCAAAGTTAGAAACCCAATTATCATATAATTTTTCATAATACACTTTTTGCATTACTTGTTCAATTTCATCAGTCATCGTTTTCAAAACTATTTTGCTATAATTAAATTAAAACATCATTTTTAGAGTTCGTCGATTCCCATCTCTGTCTCTTTTTTTTCAGATCTAAAAATCATGAATGAACCTGCCGCTCCTGATTTCACAATGAAATCTTCAAATTCTTCAGCAGAAATTTCCTTTTCATCATCATTTTTTTTAAAAATTAATTTATTATTTTCATCTAGTTTAGAATCTAAATTTGATATAGTTTTCCCGTCATCTTTTATCTTAAAATTTCCTTTCATAATATTCTACATGCCTTCATAAATTTAAATTTTAAGCATAAATTCATTCATACTTTTCTTTCTTTAGAATATTAAATATACTAGAAAATAATCCTTGATGTATGAAATCATCATCTTTGGATCTTAAAAAAAAGTGTTCATTGATTAAATTGGTTATTACTGATGTTGATGGGGTTTTAACAGATGGAGGAATGTATTATACCGATAAAGGTGATATTATGAAAAAATTTCATGCTAGAGATGGAATGGGAGTTACACTGTTAAGAAAACATAAAATTCCTACAATAATCATTACAAAAGAAAAAACAAAAATTGTCAAAGTTTGGAGTAAAAAAATGTCTATCAGTCATCTTTATGATGGAATACAGAACAAATCTTCATTATTCAAAAAAATCACTCAAAAATATAAAATCCAGCCAAAAAATATTGCATTTATTGGTGATGATATTAATGATGTTGAATTATTAAAAAAAGTTGGTTTTTCTGCAACCCCGAATGATGGAATATCTGAAACCAAACAAATTTCTGATTATGTATGTAAAAATATTGGTGGACATGGTGCATTTAGAGAATTAGCTGATTTAATTTTAAGTTCAAGAAAATCTAAACAGTGTTAATAATGAATAAAAATTCCAAAATCCAAAAATTATTTGATGAAAGTGCAAAAATAATTCTTGATTCAAAACAACTTGAAAATCAAATTACCGATTCTATTTTGTTAATCACAAAATCATTAAAAAATAAAAAAAAGATAATTATTTTTGGTAATGGAGGAAGTGCTGCAGATGCACAACATATGGCTGGAGAATTAATTGGTAGATATTTGTTAGAACGAAATCCTTTATCTGCAATAGCATTAACTACCGATTCCTCAGTTTTGACTGCTTTAGGTAATGATTATGGTTTTGAAAACATTTTTTCTAGACAATGTGAAGGACTTGTTAAACCTGGTGATATTGTATTTGCAATTTCTACTAGCGGTAATTCAAAAAATATTCTAAAAGGAATCTCAAAATCTAAATCCTTAGGAGCTAAAATCATCTCATTAACAGGGAATAATACATCTAAAATGAAAAAATACAGTGATGTAGTAATTCCTGTATCGTCAACTACTACCCCTAGAATACAAGAAGCTCATAGAACTATTATACATATTATTTGTGAACAAGTTGAAAAAAATCTTCGTAAATAATACTAAACATTAGTAAGTCACGTTTATAAAAAAAACTTTTGAACCTAAATTATGGTATTTATCACTGCTGAAATTGGAATTAATCATAATGGAAGCTTAAAAACTGCAAAAAAACTCATTGATGTTGCTAAGAATGCTGGATGTGATGCAGTAAAATTTCAAAAACGAACCGTTGATCTAGTATATGATGTAGATACATTAAATTCTCCACGTGAAAGCCCATGGGGCACTACAAATAGAGAACAAAAAAATGGACTAGAATTTTCTTTAAACGATTATAAAATTATTAATAAATATTGTAAAGAAAAGAAAATCCCTTGGTTTGTTTCATGTTGGGATACACAAAGTCAAATTGAAATGCAGAAATTCAAAACAAAATTCAATAAAATTGCTTCTGCAATGCTTACTCATAGAAAACTTCTTGAAATTGTTGCTAAAGAAAAAAAACCTACATTCATTTCAACGGGAATGAGTACAGTAAATGAAATTGCTTCTGCTGTTAAATTATTTAAAAAATATAAATGCCCTTTCGAATTAATGCATTCACATAGTGCTTATCCAATGCCTTTGGAAGAAGCTAATCTCATGATGATTCCAACTTTAATGAAAAAATTCCATTGTGATGTTGGATATAGTGGTCATGAAGTAGGTGCTTACAATATTTGTATTCCTGCTATAGTATTAGGTGCTACTTCTATTGAACGACATATAACATTAGATAGAACAATGTATGGATCAGATCAAGCTGCATCATTAGAACCTGAAGGTTTACACAGAATGGTTAGAGATGTTCGTGATTTGGAAAAAGTTTTAGGAGATGGTAAAAAACGAATATGGAAATCAGAATTACCTGCAAAAACTAAACTAAGAAAAATTTTTGCTTGATTATGAAACCAAATGTTTTATTCATAGTTATTGATTCTTTAAGATCTGATCGTTTCTTTGGAAAAAATAGAAGTTGTAAAACACCAAACATAGACTCCTTAGTGAACAAGGGAGTTTATTTCAAAAATACAATTAGTTCTTCTGATGTAACTGGTATTTGTTTAGGAAATATTTTTTCTGGAATGTATTCTTTTAAAACTGGGTTAACATTGAGAAATTTTAATACAAACGTAATTACTTTGTTTGATATTTTAAAAAATTATGGTTACAAATTAAATGCCACAATTCCAAATCTTACATGGTTTAATCTTTTAATAAAAAATTTTGATGAATATGATTCATTCAGATGTGATAATTTAATACAAGACAGTCTTTATGATGGTGTAGGTAACTCAATACTCAAAAAACTTTCTTCACAGAAGATGAAAGAACCATGGATATATTATATACATTTAGAGGATCTTCATCCCGAACTTGTAGTTCCTAAAGATTTTCATGATGAGAAATTTGGAAATACTGATTATGATAAGGTTGTATCATCTATTGATCATTGGATTGGAAAATTAATTAAAAAAATTAATATTGAAAATACAATTGTTGTTATTACCGCTGATCATGCGGATCCTATTCCTATAACTGATGATAGATTAGGTTCAATTCCAAATATTCAAACGGCTATGAAAAAAGGAAAAGATAAATTTCCAATTTTAGAGCCTATAGGATTAAAGATATTCATTTTGATTAGAGAACTTACAAAAATTTTTCAGAAGCAAAAATTAAGAAAGAAATACACTCCAAAAGAATTACGTACAATTACACCTAGAGGTTCTAAAACTCTTTTTGAAGAAACACAACAAATTCCATTATTATTTTTAAGTAATAAAGTCAAAAAACCAATAATAATCGATAACTTGGTTACGGGAGTTGATATTTTACCGACTCTTTTGAATTTACTTGGACTGAAACATAATGATCCAAATCTGGATGGTCGTGATCTTTCACCATTGTTTGAAGATAAAAAAATTGTTGATATTCCAATTTACATAGAAAGTGGTGATACGCAAGAACGTGAAACAGGTTTTTTAATTGGAATCCGAACTGCAGACTACAAGTATCATCGAACTAGAAAAGATGCTCATAGTGGTATTTGTTTATATGATATGAAGAATGATCCTTTTGAAGAAAATAATATTGCAAAGGAACAACCTGAAATTGTAAAAAATCTTGAAGGAATTCTCCAAGATTTTCTTTCTATTGAGAAAAAAATTGATAGATTTGAAATTTCAGATGATGAAGATCAAAAAATTTCAGATGAATTAAAAAAATTAGGCTATTTGAAATAATGTAAATTTTACTTATAATCGTGAAGAGGACTGTCTTTAAACTCTCCATTCCTTTCGTTATCGGGTGGAAGTTCTCTTCTTTTTCTTGAGAAATATTCTCTTCTATTATCTCCTTGTGATGATTTATTATATGTAAGATAAATATTCGTTCTTGGAAATTTTGTTTTATTTTCTTGAGATTGGTGAGGAGTAAAACTATTGAAGAACACAACATCACCTAAAGAATGTTGTAATGGTTGAAAATCCATCTTCATCAAGTATTCATCTGGTATAGGTGCATCATATGGGCCAAGTAACCCTTTATTATGAAATCCTGGCGCAACTTCTAAACATCCATTATCTATTGTACCTTTATCAGTACAAATTAAGACATTCATAAAATCTGATGCGTAATCATCCCATCGTGAAATTGCATCTTGATGAGGTTTGAATCCTGCGCCACCTGGATTTTTAAAATTAATTTTTTCTTTGAATAAAACACATTTTTCCGCTAAAAGATCTTCTACCGCACCTATAATCTTTGAGGAATATACTAAATCATAAAAATTTTGATTATAATCTACAAAATTCTCTAATCTAGTTAAAATTCTCTTTCCATCATTCAAACTGGTTTCATAATATCCCATTTCTTGACCTTTTTTCCAATCTTCTGGTCTTTTTTTAGCATATTCATAAACCCATTTTCTAATTTCAGATATTTCATTATCATCAAAAAATTTTCGTTTCACTAAAAACCCATCATGATTAAATTTTTCAACATCATCAGTATTTAGAATTTTCATATTTTTTAACAAGAAATTTCCATTAAAAACGTATTGTAAAAAACCATAAATAAGAACTTCTACAAATTAGATTACTAAAAACTTATGAAAAAAAATCTAATTTTTATAATAATTGATGGAGGAAGAGTTGATTTTGCAAATAAATCAAAGGTTTTTCAAAATTTAAAAAAAAAATCTATTTTTTTCCCTAATTCAATAACTTATGCACCATATACAACTGCAGCAATGCATGCAGTATTAACTGGTGTATATGGAAATAGAAATGGTGTAAATAGTTACTGGAATGTAAACAAATTTAAAAATAATGAATTTAAAACTCTTGCAAATTATTTATCATCTTTAGGATATAGAACTTTTGCAGATGGACATACTGATTTAATTATCCCAAAGACCGGATTTGAAGAATTTAATATTCATGACGAACAAACAATTGATCTAATAAAACATCATTCAAAATTATTAGAAAAAATGTCTTCATTTTATAACGACAATCAAAATTTCTTTTTATATTTACATTACAGTAAAATACATACAGGAATTAGTAATGAAGTACTGAAAGTGTATGATAATTTTAGTAAAGAGTTCTTTACTAATCGTGATTTAAATTTAAAAAGATATGAAAAATTATTTTTGAATGCAGAAATTTATTTAGAATCTATTCTAGAAAAAATTCATGAGTTAAATTTTGATAAAAATTCAATAATTCTAGTTTTATCTGATCATGGTATAGGTTTGGGTGAAAAATTTGGAGAAAGAGCATATGGTTCCTTTTGTTATGACTATACATTGAAAACTTTTGCCTACTTGATGAATTCTGAATTAGAACCAAAGGAAATTAGTACAAATGTAAGACATATTGATCATATGCCCACCATTTTGGACATGCTTGATATTGATCAAGATAGATCTTTTGAAAAAATGGATGGTGAAACATTAATTCCTTTAATAAAAAATCAACCTTTCAATGAAAAATTTGCTTTTTCTGAAACTGGAAATCCTCTAACGGATACTAAACCACCAAAAATTCCTAATACCAAATCAATTAGAACATCAGAATGGAAGTTAATTTTAAATGAATATGATGGTTCTAGAGAATTTTATAATTTAATTAATGACCCTGCCGAAGAAGAAAATCTGATTGGTACGAATTTGGAAACTGAAAAAATCTTTATGAATGAATTAACAAAATATACAACTTAATCTTTTGATTTATTCCGCTTTTTCTTCACTTGATCAAGATCTTGTGATGTATCTATCTCGTTCCATTCTCCGTTAATAAAAATTGGATGTACATCAACCCCTGAATCAATTAATTCTTGTAGCAAATCTGTCAAATATGCTTTAGTTAATGATGGTGCATTTTGGAATCTACCTTCATGTGTATCTAACAAGGTGTTATACTTTTTTACAAAAATCTCTGCACCATGTTTTGATAATTTCATTAAACCTAAAAATTCACCCATCTGTTGTGAATTAGTATATTCTAGAATATTTTTTTTAATTTTTATTATTTTGTTATTTTCAATTACTACATTATCTGCTTCACTTCTTGGATGATCAGTACGATCTAGATATCTTTTCCCCCAATTCAAATCAATTGCTATACCTATATCACCCTGAAAATTTAGTACAGAATTTAGAATAGAATCATCAAACACAATATCTGAATAAGAAGTAATAAGTTCATCATTCATTTCTAATTTTACAGTCATCAATGACCCTAACACATCATGTTCATGAAATTTTTTATCATTCATCAAAGAAATTCCTGGGAAATTAAATTGTTCATGGTTAGGACCTGTAATTATTATAACATCCAAAATATTATTCCTTCTAAATTGTTCTAACTGAAGTTCAATTATTGACTTGTCATTAATTTTTAATAATCCTTTAGGAATTTTCTTGGTTAATTCTCCTAATCTGGTTGCGGAACCTGCCGCAATAATAATTGCCTTCATTTTTCCCCTAATGAGTTCATAAAATTTTCTTTAATTTTTATTGGTTTATGAGTTATTCTCTTTCCAATTATTTTCAAAGTTTCAATTTTAATAATCAACATTACTGGACCCTTATCTTTTTTAATTTTCTTCAAAATTTTCATTAATCCTTGTTCTGTCTTTATCTCATAAACTGTATAATTTGCTCCTAATGCAATTTTCTTAATTTTTACATTACCCGAATTTGTGGGTTGACCACCTGTTGATTCGTGACTGCTATTATCGAAAATTATATGAACTAGATTTTTTGGCTGTAAACTTCCTATTGTAACTAGTGAACCTAAATTCATTAGTATATTCCCGTCTCCGTCAAAAACAAAAATTGTTTTTTTAGTATTTTTTAAAGCAACCCCTAAAGCTATTGACGATGCTAATCCCATCGAGCCTATCATATAGAAATTTGTTTTTTTATCTTTAACATTAAATAAATCACGACTAATGTATCCGTTAGCAGAAATTATTGGTTTTTCACCAATTCCTTTAATTAAAATTTCCATTGCCTCTTTTCTAATCAAGAAATTCCCTCCTAACAACTAATGAGCAGACTTTATTTTCAGAATTTTTTTTGAGAGCCCACAAACAACATTCTTTCCAATTTTTTTGTGTAATAATCTTTGATGGTAAATTTAAAATTTTTATTAGTTCTGGCTGTATTTTTCCAATTTTTTTGTGTTCTGGAGCATCATTTGGTAAATATCCTCTCCATCCAATCAAAA
>Ga0315328_10001224_pt1 | contig 11789 bp, 10 predicted proteins | sample M120032315metaG_FD_203462 | JGI IMG/M metagenome (GOLD analysis project Ga0315328, IMG submission 203462) | Ammonia-oxidizing marine archaeal communities from Monterey Bay, California, United States - M1 200m 32315 | ecosystem: Environmental > Aquatic > Marine > Intertidal zone | place: USA... | reverse complement strand
ATATTGAAAAACAGTTGCACTCAATACACCAGGAAGAATCGGGAGAGCTTCATCAGAAACATCAACCTTAATCCGCTCCATCAATTGCTCTTCACCATGTTTAACTGCAACGATTCTCTCGGCGGTAGCCACTAAAGCCGGTTCAGTTGTCGGGTTGAATAAATCCAGATAGCTGTTATTAGATTCGATACTCTCAACACTCGATACTTCTGAAAAACGTAAACCTAAGCCAACTTTCTCTTCAGATTTACCTGTTAAAGATTTAAGCGCAAAGAAAACAACAAGAATCAAACCGACACCTATTCCTACAGCTATCAAACGTCTGAATAGAGCACTCTGAAGTTCTGATGCCACAGTCGCTTCACTACGTCTTTCAGCCCTAGATCTTGGACCGAAAGCCTCTGATCTACTGCCTCCACTCAATAAAGTAGCCCAATTCTTTACAGTTTCTTCAGGAAACCGTAAAGCTAATCGAGCAAATTCTTCCTCCTCATCAGGTCCGAAAAGTAAAAGCAGGTCATTTTCTTGAGCGAACTTTACCGGGTCTACTGTTTCAACGAGGTCACGATCTCCGGCCAAACGTGTTAAAAACTTCCTTATCTCCTCATCAGCTTCCTCAGGAGACCATTTAGATCCTGGCGAAACTTGATATGCAGCTACTGGTGACTTTGAAAATTTCCTATCGCGGAAAAAAGTTTGTCTTCTGGCACGCGTTTCTTCTTCAGAAGCTTCTGATTCTTGATCTGGTTCTTTCACCAATTCGTCGACGTCTTGATCTGAACTTTCTTCGTCTAGTTGGTTTTCACTGTCCGTATCGTCCATTGTTGCCCTCTGTGCCTCACCAACAAGAGGCTATGCAATAGACACTCCTGAAGTGAGTCACTTAAAAGTTTTTATCTACAATTCTTATCTTGACACTTCAATCGCAATACTAGGCATTAGTCTCATCCGACGGTCGACATTTTAAAGATTTCAGGAGATTTACCTATGACAAAGAGAAGCATAAGATTTATTCTTCTACTCTCTTTAGCGGCATCTGCCTGTTCGGATACTGATGATCGAATAAATAAAACAACACCTTCTAATAAAATAACAAACACATCTATAAGTCAGAACACTACAAGCACAGTGATTGAAATTAATAACAATACTCCTTCCAATCAAACAGCGAATATTGGAAAAGGAATTAATGAGTTTCCTGAAAGTGTCAGCTACTTTGAAGATTTTTCTTCAAAGTTCTCTGACGGGAAACCTGAAATCAACCGAACCCACCCATTCCAAACTCTGGATACATTTTGCACCACTTACCCTCCTGTCAAGGAAGAAATCGTTCCTGCGACTGTTGAAGTAAAAAGAGGTGACTCACTCGCGAAAATAGCCTCTAAGCATGATCTGACACTTCAGGAAATACTAGTGATGAACGACATCGCTAATCCGAATTTAATTTTTGTCGGACAGGAGATTCGTGTGGGTGAGGACCTTCAAATAGGACTCGGGCCGCAATCTACTGGCCGAGGAATAACCGAAAATTCAGTATCTATAGTCAACGTAAAGACATCAATAGGTGAGTTGCAAACTTTGAGTTTTGAAAATTTCAGCGGTGACACATCAGAAATATTTTCCGTTTTCATAAAAATCCTAAACGAAGAGTGTGGAGGTTTCCATGGCAGGAAAATTGACCTCAAAGAAATTACTACTTTCCCGTTGGAAGCTTTCGATATTGACATTTCAACTTTGGGTACTATCGCTTGTCTAAATGCAACTAAAGACATTCCATCTGTAATAGTGGTCGACATTTCTCAATTCTCAGGACCTCTGGAGAATTGCATCGTAAATGAACAAAAAACAGCTTTAGTGACGACAAAAGTTTTACCGAGTCAAATTGCAATTAGTTCTAACAACCGGCTCCTGATCGATTCTTTCAGTGCCGAACAAGCTTTTTCTTTGATGCTTATGTCTGCAGAAGAGAAAGGACTATTAACAAACCAATCCATAGCCATAGTTGCCGATGATTCTTTAGGTAATTATGAGTCTGTTATAACAGGACTCGTAGAACCACTTCGGGAACTCAATTATGATCCTGAATTCCATTTTCTCAACTGCGAGGGTGCAATCTTTTGCAATATAGAAATTGAAAGAACTATTAATGCCTTTAAAGACAACCCTCCTGATGTTCTCTTCCCTACACTAAATCCTATTTCATTACCTGAACTCTTAACTCAGATGATTTCAAATGATGTACCAAAGCCACAAATAATTCAGTCTGCCTTCAATCAACAAGATGATGAACAGTCAACTAATCACATCTTCAACTATGGAGGAAGTAAAGTTGCCGATTACTACAACGGCACCATAATTTTTTCCCATCCCTATGTGGAAAATCAAAGAATTTTTGAGAGTCAACTTTCACCTTTCGAAGAGATGTGTATCAAAGAGTATTCACGTGTTTCTGATCTAGATCAACACTCAATCGACCCTCGAAGGACTGAAACAATTTTAAAAATTTGCTCGATCACTCGCTATATCGCACGGGCTCTCTACGACGCAGGTGTTAATCCAAGTCGACGTAGAATTCACGAATCCCTATCTACTCTTGGCCCCGTAGACAGTCCTGGACTTTCCTTTGGTTCTTTTACTTTGAATAAACCGACAAGACCTTCATCAATCCAACATATGGAATACCAGTTCCCCTGCGGCATAAGTAAAGAAGCTGAAAGTCAAAATTATTCGGGTTGCATTATTCCGATTTCTTCCCCTGAAAATATTTTCACAAACTAAGTTAAGGGCGGATTTCGTAATAGAGATTCGTTGGATCTTCGACTTTATGTTGTTGAAAAGAAGTAAATCCAGCATCCTTTATCATCACTGATAATAATTCTGGATTCAAACCTAAAGTTCCTAACCCCAGTGTGTCGATGTCTGACATTGCTGAAGATAAACAAGTTGTGATCGAAGTCGCATACATTAATGCAAGGACCGGGTTTCTTAAATTATCTGCCCATGTAGCAGAAGATTTGATTTCTTTAACTAAAAGAGTCCCATCGTCTTTCAAAGCACCATGAATTGCCTTAAGTGCAATATCAGGTCTTGGCATATCGTGAAGACAATCTAATGTCATAACAAAATCAATATCCGCTGAGCAAGGAATACTCTCGGAACCAAGGTCGAGAAGTTCCACATTTTTATATGATGACAACCTTTCTCGAGCTACCCCTATAGCTCTAGTGGATGGGTCATACCCGGTAAAAGTTGATGCAGGAAATGCCTCGGCTAAAAGCTCTATTGCAAGTCCTGTACCGCAACCTGCATCAATAACTCGTGCCCCTTCTTTCATTTTGTCCACTACACCATTCAACAAGGGTAAGACTTGTGATACGAGCAGTGCTTTTGACATAGGTCCACACATAGCTTCCACTGCGTGCTCCGAACCATCTCCTTGGCCGTCATAGCTAAGTCCAATACCAGTTTTAAAAGCTTCCGCTATCCCATCTACAACTTCAATCGGTTTAAGATTCGCAAAAACTGCAGCCGCATAGGTGGGTTTATCTGATTGAGCTAGAACCGCAGCAGCTTCTGGTTCTAGTTCGAAATTACTCCCATCAGAAGTTTTGATCAGACCTGCAGCCGCATTACAACGAAGCCATTCCAAAACCCATCTTTCATGACATTCTGTAGATTTAGACAATTCCTCTGCCGTGGTATCCCCAATTCCATCCATCGCTTCATAAAGACCCAAACGGTGACCAAGGTGTATTACTAAAGACACCATTTCACCTTGCTTAAATAGCCATGTGTCCAACGAATATTTTGATAACTTTTCTAAGTCAAGATCTTCATCCATTTAATCTTCTCCTCCGCTTGTAGCGATCCAAATTTTGCCATCCTGCTCATAACAAGGAATAACTTCAATACTTCCTTTAGGGTCTCGTCTACCTTTTACATTTTCCTTGCAACCCTCTCCCGTTGTTGAAAAACGCCAAAAGTGAGTTGTGCAGATAATTTCTTCGCCTGCAACTACGCCCTCATAAGCAAGATGTGTCCACTGATGTGGGCATCGCGCCTCCATTGCGCACAATTCACCCTTTTCCGTTTTCCATACAACCAAATCCCGACCGTTTAAAGAAGTTTCATTTACTTGACCAGTTTCAGGCGGTTCCACATCAGCTAATTGATAGCTAACTTCTACTGACAAAGGTCAGACATCCAAATATCTAGTTACGGCAAAAGCCGAGCCGATCATTCCAATCGCTGCCCCAATAACAAGTATCCAAATACTTGTATTCCATACAAATCCTTCGGGAACGGCAAATCCTCTGAAAAGAGGAACTGCTTCTGATTCTTGGAAGTACGCAAGAACCTTACTGTCAACAACAAATAAAGCTGGAACTGCGAGTCCCGCTCCCATTAGCCCATGGATAGTTCCTTCCAACATAAATGGTATTCGTATGAACCAATTTGTTGCACCCACAAGTTTCATAACTTCTATTTCAGTTTTACGACCTGAAATCGCTGTGAAAACTGTGTTTAATATGAGTACAGCCGAAACTGCTACAAGAACTATTGCTGCTATTAAAAGAGCCTGACTGACTCTTGTTGAAAAATCTTCTATTTGTCGAATCGCTTCTGTTGCAGTTGCAACCTCCTTGACGCCAGGCTGTTCTGAAAATTGCCGTGCCAATTCCGTGACATTGTCCGCATCTGGATCACTTGGAACAATCCGGTAAGAGGGGGGCATTATTTCAGGAGTTACACTCTCCACCAATTCAGGCTTGTCAACGAAAAGCTCACGAAACTCTTCATACGCTGCAAATTTATCTACATAGACGTATTCCTTTATTGCAGGGCTTGTGTCGAGAACTTTCCTGATTGCCTCATTTTGGTTTTCCAACGCGTCAGCATTCATAAAGACAATAAATTCGACTCCTTCTTGGAATTGCGCTGTTGCCTGATCCGCTCCTTCTCTGATCAGTAAAGAGGAACCGACTAACGCTAAAGAAATCGCCACAGTCAAGATGGCGGCAAGAGTTAAGCTGAGGTTTCGCCAGAGGCTTACAAAAGTCTCACGTATGAAATACCAAAATCGAAAAATCATCTCAACGCAACCCTGTAATCATGCGACATGTTTTCATTCGTACACTCCACGTGATTCATCACGAACAAGCATTCCTCTATCCAACTCAATCACTCGACGTCTCATTGTGTCTACGATGCCACGGTCATGAGTGGCCATAACGACAGTAGTTCCACTGCGATTTATTCTGTCTAAAAGTCTCATAATACCTACAGAAGTTGCGGGGTCTAAATTTCCTGTTGGCTCATCTGCCAACAGTATTAGCGGTCTGTTTACGAAAGCTCTGGCAATTGAAACCCTTTGTTGTTCACCCCCTGAAAGTTCTTCTGGAAGGCGCTCTGCTTTTCTTGAAAGACCAACAAGTTCTAAAATGGCGGGAACCTGACGCTTAATGATTGGTCTAGGTCTTCCTATAACCTCCAAAGCGAAAGCGACGTTTTCAGTAACAGTCTTTTTTGGTAAAAGTTTATAATCCTGAAATACATAGCCGATATTACGACGCAGGTAAGGGACTTTCCATGAGCTAAGAGAACTAACATCCTTTCCGGCGACCAATATTTTCCCTGCATCCGGAACTTCTTCCCTGTTTATTAACCTTATAAAAGTTGATTTTCCTGAACCTGAAGGGCCTACCAGAAATACAAACTCGCCTCTCTGGATTTCTGCAGATGCTTCTCTCAGAGCTACTACTTCACCCTTATAGGTCTTCGTGACAGTTTCAAATCGAATCATTTTGACCTCCCATCACGTGCTCTTCGTAAAAAAACAGAAGACAACTACCTATTTCAGTCGATAAACATCTCATAAAAATAACTTTCGGCACCGCGGAGAAGGTACCAGAAAGGGAACAAGAATACATTTCATTGACATCTCTTCATCCAATTTATCTCGCTCGATTCCAACGTAGGTAAGCCTCAATAAAGTCATCTAGATCACCATCGAGCACTCTAGCGACATCCCCAATCTCAAAACCTGTCCTCAAGTCTTTTACCATTTGATAAGGCTGCAACACATATGAACGTATTTGACTTCCAAAATCAACATTTGACTGCTCCCCACTTATTTCAGCAATTTGCTCGTAGCGACGCTGTCTCTCAAGGTCAAGCAGTTTTGCTGCGAGCATTTGCATCGCTCTGTCACGATTCTGATGTTGACTTCTCTCGTTTTGGCAAGAAGTAACTATTCCGGTAGGAATATGGGTTATCCGTACAGCAGAGTCAGTTACATTCACATGCTGACCTCCTGCTCCTGAAGATCTATAAGTATCGATACGCAACTCTGTTTCATCAATATCTACCTGTTCCGTAACTTTTTCGAAGAAAGGAACTACTTGAAAAGAAGCAAAAGCTGTATGTCTCTTTGATTCCTTATTAAATGGTGATATACGCACCAGTCTATGAACACCTCTTTCACTTTGAAGAAAACCAAAAGAATGCCGGCCTCGAACAATGAATTCAGCTGAACTAATTCCTGCTTCAGTACCAGGTGATACTGAATCTAGTTCGATTTTTAAGCCCTTATTCTCAGCCCATCTTGTATACATGCGTAGTAACATTTCAGCCCAATCTTGAGCATCGGTTCCACCAGCTCCTGATTGAATCTGACAGACAGCATCTTCAACGTCATATTCTCCAGAAAGAAGACTTTGAACCTCTAAAGAATCAAAATCAGTTACGGTTTCAGAAATCAGTCTTTCAATTTCGGGATCCAAACTTTGGTCTTTTTCCTCTACTGCCATTTCAATTAAAATCTCAGCTTCCTCTATTCGGGTTTCCAAAGTTGAATAACGCTCTAAATCCTCAACTACTCGTGCTAGATCGGTCTGGACTTGACGACCTTTATCCTGATCGCTCCAAAGTTCAGGGTCGGAAGATTCTTGTTCTAAAGAAAGTTTTCGATCTTTCAGTTCGTTAATCTTGAGATATTTTTCTGCCTCGCTGAGACGGTGACGAAGAAGGAGGATTTCTTCCGAAAAATCATTCATTTATAATTATTTCTCCTAAAAGCAGTAGCGGTCAATTCCAATAATTGACCCTGATATCAACGACCGTGACAATGTTTAAATTTACGTCCAGACCCACAGTGGCAAGGCGAATTTCTAGGAGTTGACTCTTTCTCGTCTTTTATTTTCTGCTCCGTTGTGACGTGTTTACTTTCTTTCACTTCATCTGGGGCACCTGCTGCCATGGCTACAGCTGCCGCTCCTATCACAGGGCCTTCCGGACCGCTTGTTGTAACCTCTTCAGGTTCTCGGTCTTCTTCTGAAGATGACAACTGAACTCGCATTATGTAGCGAACCAGATCTCTCTGTAAAAGTTCTGTCAACTCTTGGAAAAGTTCAAACCCCTCTCTTTGCCATTCGGTAGTTGGATCTTTTTGTGCCATTGCTCTTAAGTGGATACCGTCACGCAAATGGTCCATTTCATAAAGATGTTCTCTCCACCTTTGATCAATTATTCTCAACATGACCTGACGCTCAACTTCACGTAAAGTTTCCAAACCCAGATCTTTTTCTCTGGAATCAAAAGCCTCGAGAGCACTTTCTGTTAAAAGTTGTTCCAGTTGCGAAATGTTTTGAATCGAATTCAAGTCATCCGAAGTAATACTGTTAGGCCAGTAACCATTTATTTCATTTAATAATCCAGTTAAATCCCATTCTTCCGGTAGCTCTTCAGCACAAAATGTTTCAAGTGTTTCACCGACAACCACATCAATTGCTTCTATTACAGAGTCTCTCAGGTCGGCACCGTTTAGTATTTCATTTCGTCTTCTGTAGATGACTTTTCTCTGCTCATTCATAACTTCGTCATACTTCAAAACATTTTTTCTAGCTTCAGCATTTTTTTGCTCTACCGTGGTTTGAGCTCGTTCTATAGCCTTTGAGACCATTTTTGATTCGATTGGTACATCTTCAGGAAGGGTTTTGTCCATCACATTTTTAAGAGCTCCTGATGCAAAAAGCCTCATAAGTTCATCTTCGAGCGACAAGTAGAAACGACTCTCACCTACATCTCCTTGTCGACCGCTACGTCCTCTTAGCTGATTATCGATCCTTCGACTTTCATGCCGTTCTGTACCCAAAACATACAGGCCACCGCTTTCAAGAACTTTTTCTCCCAAAGTTGATGGATTTCCGCCGAGCATGATGTCCACGCCTCTTCCAGCCATATTCGTGGCAACTGTAACAGCGCCTGGACGTCCAGCCTGTGAAACTATGTCAGCCTCTCGGAAGTGTTGCTTTGCATTTAAAACTTCGTGGCCGATACCTCGTTTTTCCAGCTCACGTGAAATTTTTTCTGATTTTTCAACTGAAATAGTTCCTACGAGTACGGGTTGACCCTTTGATTGTCTTTCTACAATGTCACTCACTAAAGCTTGGAACTTACCTGCTTCAGTCTTATACACAAGGTCGGGACGATCATCTCTAACCATTGGTTTATGCGTCGGAATAGTTACTACTTGGAGGCCGTAGATACCTGATAGTTCAGCGGCTTCAGTTGAAGCCGTTCCAGTCATGCCTGAGAGTTTTTCATACATTCGAAAATAGTTCTGCAAGGTGATTGTAGCGAGAGTCTGATTTTCTTCTTTTACAGAAACGCTCTCCTTTGCTTCAACAGCTTGATGTATTCCATCTGACCATCTACGTCCTTCTAGTACACGTCCTGTGAACTCATCAACAATTCTGACTTCACCATCGGTAACGATGTAGTCACGATCTTTTTGATAGAGCTCTTTTGCCTTGATTGCAGCATGCAACTGATGAACCAAGTTGGATGAAACCTGATCATAAAGGTTTTCAACTCCTAGAGCTTTTTCGACTGCTCTCACACCTTCTTCTGTAGGAGCAATTATGCGTTTTTCTTCATCAACGTCATAATGCAAGTCGCGTTTTAAATTTCTAACTACTGATGAAAATTTTTGATAAAGCTCCAAGGCGTCACTTGCCTTACCACTAATAATCAGAGGTGTTCTAGCCTCATCAATAAGAATTGAATCCACCTCATCAACAATGCAAAAAGCATGACCGCGTTGACTGAGTTCCTCTTTACTTAAAGCCATATTGTCACGCAGGTAGTCGAAGCCGAGTTCATTATTTGTTCCATAGGTTATGTCGGATAAATAAGCTTGTCTTTTTTCAATCCGATCAGAGACAGAAGGTACGACTAGTCCAACAGATAAGCCAAGCCATTTGTGAAGCTGTCCCATCCATTCACTATCTCTAGTAGCTAAATAATCATTGACTGTGCAAAGATGAACGCCCCTACCTGTTAAACCATTTAAATATGCTGCAAGAGTCGATACAAGAGTTTTACCTTCACCAGTTCTCATTTCCGCTACCCATCCAAGGTGTAGAGCTACGCCTCCCATCATTTGGACGTCGTAATGTCTTTGTCCAATGACTCGACGTGCAGCTTCGCGAACAACAGCAAAAGCTTCAACTAGTAAATCATTGATATCTTCGCCTTTTTCCAGTCTTTGTTTAAACTCGCCTGTTTTAGCTTGCAGCGCTTGATCTGACAGTTTCTCAATTTCGGGCTCGAGGGAATTTATATCTGGAACAAGAGATTCAATGGCTTTAAGTTTTTTACCCTCACCACTTCGAAGAACGCGTGACAAAACACTCATGGTTATTAAGACTATCTGCTGGTATCAGGGGTCTCAGCCTGAAATTGCATCTCGAAGTAAATTTAACTCTGCTAAACGTTGAGGCGCATCTTCTACGGTCGTGCCTATTATCGCTGCCAAGGCCTGCAGATCATCACGTCTAATAGTTAATACTCGACCATTGAAATCTTGCCTTTTAACTTGAATAATTTTTAGATAACGGTCTATAACTGCAGATTCCGAAGCTTTAGATTCACTTAGCTTTGTTAAGTCTATGACGATGCTTCGCTCAGCTATATCAATATCTAGCTGAGAATGAAAATTTTCGTCCAGTTCATTCAATGCATCTTCACTAGGTAGTAGTTGATCGACAGGTACATTGTAGAAATTTGCAAGTCTCTGAAGGCGCGGTACTGAGATGTCTCTTTCTGCTCTTTCATATGCACCTAGTACAGATGCTTTGAATTCAGCTTCAGATCTTGCTTCTACTTCTTGCAATGAAAGACGCTTCTGTTTACGTATGGAACGGATTCTTGCTCCTACAAGACTTCTGTAAGCCTTGTCTTGATCTTCTGAATCCTTTTCCATTAATTATCTTCCAGTTTGCTTGTAGAAATCATTTTATTACTCTCTGTGGTTATAGTATGCCGAAGAGTGAGAATAGTTTATATTTTTTTCCTTCAACAACACATTGAGTGGTTATGAGATTTTATTTAGATTCTATTTTTACACTTCCGACGTAATTATTTGATTATAAAACTCATCCAAGACTCATAGGAATTAAGCTTGTAATGTGCTGTTAGGGACGGGAGTAATATGAATAAATCGACAATTGCACCATTGTTTTTCGGGGCAATATTCTCAATTGCAGGAGCAATAATTGCTGGAGGATTGGTGGAAGAATGGTGGGCTTTCGCGATACTCGTACCAGCAGGTTCAATCGCCGGATGGAAAATTGGAGAATGGATCTAAGGTCAACGAGGATCAACCAAAATTTTTAACTCTCCAGAGGAACCACTTGACAGATCAGAAAAAGCTTTACCGATATCACCTAAAGGTACTGTTCCAGTATGAACCGCATCTAAGTTGATCTTACTGTCCGCTACATATGACATGGACATCTCGAACTCTTCATGTGTGTAACCAAGTGATGCAGAAACATTTATTTCTTTGCGAAGCCACTCCCCTGGTTTAGTGAGAGCATCCGAAGATGCAAGACCTATCAAAGAGACCATTCCACCTCTTCGTGCTAAATCAACCGCACTCTGAAGTGCAGATGACACTCCAGCACACTCATATACAACGTCAGCTCCAAGTCCTGCAGTAACTTCTTTTATTAGTTCCTCAGCAGGTTCACCCGCTTCTACCGTGTAGTCAGCTCCCAGACCCGAAGCGACCTCTCTTCGGATTGGGTCAGGCTCCACCGAAATTAAAGTCTCAGCCCCAGCAACTCGAGCCCATTGGAGAGTTGTTAATCCAATTGGCCCCGCACCTTGGACTACTACAACATCACCAAGTTTAGGTGGCGTAAAGCGAACGGCATGAAAACAGATAGTCGTAGGCTCTATTTGGGCAGCTTGAACATCGCTGAGTCTTGAATCAGCAACAACTGTTCTCCAATGATTGACGGCAATTCTGGGTGCAAATCCACCATGAGGAGTATCGAAACGACCCGCCGCAACTACCGCTTCTAGGACTGTCTTGCATTTATCCATTTGACCCGCTTGACAAGAAACACACGAACCGCACGAAGGTGGCACAGCGACCACGACACGATCCCCTTCTTTAATCCTTGTTACATCATTACCTGTTTTACTGATGATGCCAGTCCACTCATGTCCGCAAATCGACGCTCTCATGGGTCCTGGTGTGTTGAAAGCATGTATGTCAGTTCCACAAATTCCACACAATGTTATATCAACAACAACTTGATCCGATTCTGGTTCAGGGTCATCAAAGTCGAGAAAACTAATCGTTTCTTTTTCAGTAATTAATGCTGCTTTCATAAGTGGGCCGAGCGGGGATCGAACCCGCGACCGGACGATTATGAGTCGTCTGCTCTAACCACTGAGCTACCGGCCCAATGCAGTATTACAAAACAATCGCCAACTGC
>Ga0315328_10001223_pt1 | contig 11789 bp, 11 predicted proteins | sample M120032315metaG_FD_203462 | JGI IMG/M metagenome (GOLD analysis project Ga0315328, IMG submission 203462) | Ammonia-oxidizing marine archaeal communities from Monterey Bay, California, United States - M1 200m 32315 | ecosystem: Environmental > Aquatic > Marine > Intertidal zone | place: USA... | reverse complement strand
TAATCAGCAGGTCCAAGGCCAGCTCGCCAGCGCTCAAGTGTTACAAGATTGGGCAGATGTATGTGGTGCTGGTGTGGTTCAAGGCTCAGCAACCTCAATTACTCTTCAACGTCTGCACCAAGCCCGCTGTGTGACTTATCGTTATGCTTTAAATGCGTCGACACATAGCCTTAAACGCAAGCGCGCCGGTGGTCGTTATAGTAGTTTTTTGGCTGGTGTTGAGGCGCTAGATTTATGGTATGGCCTCGACACAAATGGCGACTGTGGTATTAATCTCTGGACTAACCATTACCCAGCGTCTTTAAACCACCGCTTGCACCAAGTTTGGGTGCGTTTAACCATGCGTACTGAAGCCAGTAGGCAACTAAGGGGTAACGTGGAGCGTGGTTGGGTGTGGCACGAGGAAGACAGCGTGGTGCTCAGTAACCTTGGCTTTATTTGGCGCCTGGTTCATGTGTGCAGTTAATAGCGACGCATATGCCAAGCAGGCAGGCTGGTTGTTACTGGTGGTGCTGGTGGTGGTGTTGCTGGTCGCTACGGGCGCTGCCATGTTAATGGTACAGGCGCATCTGGGTTTGCGCGGTGTTCAGCAAGCGCACCAAGCCTTGCAAAATGAGGTTGACCAATGGCCTCCGCTTTTGATTAGCCGGGAGCCACACAATGGTGAATAACCCGGACGGTTTTAGTTTGTTGGAGTTGTTGTTGGTACTGGTTTTGGTGGGGGTTTTATTGGTTATGGCGGTGCCCTCTTGGCAACAGCATCAATGGCTAGCCGGTCGGCAGCACGCTTGGTTACAGTTGCAGAGCATGGGTTTGCAACAACAAATGTGGCACCTCCAGCACGGTGTTTACTTTGACGATGTAGCGTTGCTGGCCCCGGTCTCCGAAAGCGCTCGCTATGATTACGCTATTGCGCTAACAGACAGTGGTTATTTGTTATCTGCAACCATTAAAATCGATGGGCCTCAAGCCCGTGATTTACAGTGTCAGCGGTTAACCTTAGCGGCCGATGGCGAGCTTAAAAGCCATGGTATCAATGGCGAATCTGACATATGTCGATGAGTAAGGTAACGGGGTTGTATCGATATAGGGTAAAATGTTTTTTTTAGTTGTTGGATTTTTCTTTATGAGCGCTTCACAGCAAGACAAAATAATATCTGCCCTGCATACGTTACCCTTGATCGACATTGCCGTAGAGACGGCTAAACGCATTGAGTTTTTGCAACAGTGCCTAACCACTGCCGGTGTGAAGACCTTGGTGTTAGGTTTGTCGGGTGGTGTAGACTCAACTACGGCGGGTAAGTTAGCTCAACTGGCGTGTGACCAACTCAATCAACAGCACAACACCAGCGACTATCAATTTATTGCGGTGCGTTTGCCTTATGGCGTACAAGCCGACGAAGCCGATGCTCAGCAGGCACTTGAGTTTATTCAGCCTAGCCAACGGGTAACTGTGAATATAGAAGCCATGGTCAAAGGCTTAGATATGGGCGCGCAAACGTTAGTGCAGGAGTTGAGTCTAGATGCGCATAAGGTGGATTTTGCGCGTGGCAATAACAAAGCCCGCGCTAGAATGAGCGCCCAATATTATGTTGGCAGTTTGCTTAACGGTTTAGTGATTGGCACTGACCACGCGGCCGAAGCGATTACCGGATTTTTTACCAAGCACGGCGACGGTGCCTGTGACATTGCGCCTTTGTTTGGGTTGAATAAGCGTCAAGTGCGCAGCATTGCTGCCTATTTAGGTGCACCAGAGAATTTGGTGAAAAAAGTGCCTACGGCCGATTTGGAGGAGCACAATCCACAACAAGCCGATGAAGATTCTTTGGGCCTAAGCTATGAGCAGATTGATGACTATTTGGAAGGTAAGGCGATCAACGCTGATGCGCAACAACAGTTAGAGCAGCGCTACCGTCAAACAGAGCATAAACGCCAAGGTCCCATGACTTTATATTGTCAGTGGGACACTTGAGGTTAAGGCTTCAATTAGTCAAATAAACCAAAGGTTAAGCGGCTAAACCAAGAGCGCGGTTCGGTGCTGGCTTGCAGCTCTTCGGCCACAGACACGGTCGCTGTGTGGGTTGCTGCGCCATAGTTGGCGTCTAATACTCGCTGGGCGTTATCGGCATTGTTCTGCAAGCCTAGTTCGCCATATGCTCTCACCATAATGCCTAAGGCGGTTTCAACTGAGGGCGTGAGTTGGTAGTTTTCAACCACATACTTGGCACGGTTGGCGGCGGCTAACCAGGCATTACGAGAAATATAATAGTTGGCAACGTGGATTTCATGTTTGGCAAGCAAGTTACGTAAGTACACCATGCGCACGCGAGAGTCTGGCGCGTATTGGCTGTTTGGGAAACGTTCTAACAAGGTTGCAAAGTCGACAAAGGAGTCTCTGGCTGCACCGGGGTCATTTTTGGCTTTGTCGGTGCCAAGGTATTGGTCAAAGGCACCTTTGTTTTCTTCAAATGCGGTTAAGCCTTTTAGGTAGTATGCGTAATCTACGTGCTCATGATCGGGGTGTAAGCGAATAAAACGCGCCGCGGCGGCTTTGGCTGCAGCGGGCTGGCTGCTACGGTAATAGGCGTACACCAATTCGAGCTGTGCTTGCTGCGAATGACGCCCGTAGGGGTAGCGTGCTTCCAGTGTTTCCAAGTCTTCTATGGCAGGGCGGTAGTTGCCATCTTCCAGTTTGTTCATGGCGCTAGAATAGAGTTCAGCTTCTGGCTTAACGTCTTCTATCACCGGCTCTTTACTATTGCTGGAACAGGCGCCAAGCATTAAACCAGCGAGTAAAAGTGCAATGACTTGAAAGGAACGGGTGGTGTGGGTGTGTTGCATAGTGGGTAGATCGCCTGTTGCAAAGAGGGTTGAGTATATCATTGTCTTCCACAGAGGGTAATTGTCTTCCACAGAGGGTAATTGTCTTCCACAGAGGGTAATTGTCTATCATTGGGGTAAATACTGTACAATGAGCCCCTAGTTTAATACGCCAGCTCTGCTTGCGCCAACGATTGCTTACAAACGATATCAATAATGCACGAAACAATTTCGCTCCAAGCCCAAGTCGACCCAGAATGGGCCGGCATGCGCGTCGACCAAATCGCCGCTTTAGCCTTTTCTGAATATTCCCGCTCACGCTTAAAAAAGTGGATCGAAGAAGGCGATATTCTGGTCAACGGTGAGCAACTACGCCCACGAGAGAAGCTTTATGGTGGTGAGAGTATCACCCTAGACTGCAAAATTGAAATTCAAGAACGCTGGCAGCCAGAGCCAATCGATATCGACATCGTTTATGAAGATGATCACATCTTGATCATCAATAAAGCAGCGGGTTTAGTGGTGCACCCCGCCGCGGGTCACCATGGCGGTACTTTGTTAAATGCATTGTTACACCACTGCCCCCAGCTCAATGGCGTGCCCCGTGCAGGCATTGTGCACCGGTTAGACAAAGACACCACAGGTTTGATGGTTGTGGCTAAAACCATTCCAGCACAAACGGCGCTAGTAGCTCAGCTTCAAGACCGCAGCATGGGCCGTGAATATGAGGCCGTGGTTAAAGGTGTACTTACGGGCGGTGGTACAGTGGATGAGCCGATGGGTCGCCACAGTCGCAACCGTTTAAAAATGGCTGTTTCGGCCATGGGTAAAGAAGCCATTACCCACTACCGTGTTTTGCGACGTTTCCGCGCCCACACGCATATACGGTTGAAGTTAGAAACGGGCCGCACCCATCAAATTCGCGTACACATGACGCACGTTAATTACCCGTTACAGGGAGACCCGCTATATGGTGGTCGCCAGCGATTGCCTAAAGGCTGTGATGAGGAATTTTTGGAAGCCTTACGAGGATTTAAGCGTCAAGCCTTGCACGCTAAGCGCCTGGAACTCATGCACCCGATTACCCATGAAGACATGGAGTGGGAAGTCGACTTGCCAGAGGATATGGTTGGCTTATTAAAGCAGCTCAACGTTGACACCAAGCTTAACCCAGAATCACGTTTCTAGTGAATGATCAGGGCCAGTGTTCGCGATATTTGCAGCCCGACTGGCCCGCACCTGCAAATGTTCACGCAGCTTCTACCTGCCGTGACTTGGCAGCCAACGAGCCGGCAGTGGGTTTAGCTGGGTTTAACCTGGCCCGTCATGTTGGTGATGATCCAGCGCGTGTAGCGCGGCATCGCTTGCAGTTGCAGCAAGATTTAGGCCTTGAACGCTCGCCTTTTTGGCTCAATCAAACCCATTCTACTAATCTATTAAAGTTGCCCGCACCCGCTGGCTTATATGATTGCGACGGCAGTACTACGCAAACCAGAAACTGGCCTTGTGTGGTGATGACTGCAGATTGTTTGCCGGTGCTGTTATGTGATACAGGTGGCACTCAGGTGGCGGCAGTGCACGCTGGTTGGCAAGGTTTAGCTAATGGCATCGTCGCTAAAGCGATCGGCCAATTTGATGAGCCATCTCAAGTCATGGCATGGCTTGGTCCAGCCATCGGCCCAACAGCTTTTGAAGTAGGTGTTGATGTGTTGCACGCCTTTGGTGTTGATCCATCTGCGGCATCTACCGAATTCACCCCCAAGAGTGTTAATCCTAATAAATGGTTCGGTAACCTGTATGCCATTGCGCGCGCACAATTGAATCAATTGGGTGTAACGCAAATATACGGTGGCCATCACTGCACCCTGTCCGATCCTCAACATTTCTACTCCCACCGCCGTGATGCCGCAAGTGGGCGCATGGCTAGTATGATTTGGCTTGGTTAGGTGGGTCATGGCTTTGTATTGTGTTTTTCTAATATGGCAGTATCCTGCTCTTGAAGTTGCCACCGACGACCCCATAAATAAATGACAAGTTAATTACCTCGTCACCTTATTTAGACTGTTCTGAAAAGCACTGACGGGTATTGTTGAGGTTATATCATGCGTTTTGAAAAACTCACCAGCCGTTTACAAGAAGCGATGGGTGAAGCCCAGTCTTTGGCTCTGTCACTAGATCATCAATTTATAGAACCAGAACATATGCTCAGTGCACTGTTGCAACAGCAAGGTGGTTCGGCACAATCCTTGTTAGTGCAGGCTGGGGCAGATATGCCCATGCTGCAAGCTAAACTCAGCAAGCAATTAAACAGTATGGCCAAGGTGGCTAATGATAGCGGTGATGTGCATTTTGGCAATGGTTTGGCGCGTCTGTTTAATGTGGCCGAAAAGTCGGCCGGCAAGCTGGGTGACCAATTCATTTCTAGCGAACAGTTAATTATTGCGCTGGTAAAAGATGCCAGTGGTGTGGGTGGCTTGCTGCGTAACACGGGTGTAAAAACCGACAAGCTTACGCAAGCCATTGATAAATTACGTGGTGGCGACAAAATCAACAGCCAAGGTGCAGAAGAAGAGCGCCAAGCGTTAGATAAATTCACCATTGATCTTACTCAACGTGCAGAGCAAGGTAAGTTAGATCCTGTGATTGGCCGAGATGATGAAATTCGCCGAGCGATTCAGGTGTTGCAGCGACGCACTAAAAACAATCCGGTAATGATCGGCGAGCCCGGCGTGGGTAAAACAGCCATTGTAGAAGGGTTGGCGCAGCGTATTGTGAATGGTGAAGTGCCCGAAGGGTTGTTGGGTAAGCAAGTGTTGTCGTTGGATATGGGTGCGCTCATTGCGGGGGCTAAGTTTCGTGGTGAATTTGAAGAGCGCCTTAAAAGTGTTTTGAATGAACTGAGTAAGCAAGACGGTAATGTAATTTTGTTTATCGACGAAATCCACACCATGGTGGGCGCAGGTAAAGGCGAAGGTGCCATGGATGCGGGTAATATGCTTAAGCCTGCGCTTGCCCGAGGCGAACTCCATTGCTTAGGTGCCACAACCTTAGATGAATACCGTAAATACATCGAAAAAGACGCAGCCTTAGAGCGCCGTTTCCAAAAAGTAATTGTAGGTGAGCCCACAGAACAAGCAACCATTGCCATTTTACGTGGTCTGAAAGAACGTTACGAATTACACCATGGCGTGGATATTACCGATTCGGCCATTGTCGCTGCTGCGCGTTTGTCACAACGTTATATTACTGACCGCCAGTTGCCCGATAAGGCCATCGATTTGATTGATGAGGCGGGCAGCCGCATCCGCATGGAAATGGACTCTAAACCAGAGGTAATGGATAAGCTAGAGCGGCATGTGATTCAGCTAAAAATTGAACGACAAGCTTTGAGCAAAGAAAAAGATAAGGCCGCTGCCGCGCGGTTAAAAGATTTGCAGCGCGAACTGGCCCAAACAGAAAAAGAATTTGCTGACCTGCTGGAAATTTGGAAGGCAGAAAAGGCCTCGGTGCATGGAGTTCAACAATTTAAAGAAGACTTAGAAACAGCTCGGCAAGAGCTCGAAGTGGCTCGCCGCAATGGTGATTTAGGCCGTATGTCGGAACTACAGTATGGCCTTATACCTGATTTAGAAAAACAATTAGAGGCTGCCCACGAAGCAGAAGATGTAGAGACCACCTTGCTACGCAGCAAGGTCGGCGAAGAAGAAATTGCCGAAGTAGTCAGTATGTGGACCGGTATTCCCGTAAGCCGTATGTTGGCGGGCGAGCGCGAGAAGCTGCTGAAAATGGAAGAAGTATTGCATGGTCAAGTCATTGGCCAGGCTGAAGCAGTGTCTAGCGTTTCCAATGCGGTGCGTCGGTCACGCTCTGGTTTGGCAGACCCAAACCGTCCCAACGGTTCGTTTTTGTTCCTTGGGCCAACCGGTGTGGGTAAAACAGAGCTATGTAAGTCCTTGGCTACCTTTTTGTTTGACACAGAAGAAGCGATGGTGCGTATCGATATGTCTGAGTTTATGGAAAAACATTCCGTGGCTCGGTTGATAGGCGCGCCACCGGGTTATGTAGGGTATGAAGAAGGCGGTTATCTAACTGAAGCTGTGCGCCGCCGGCCATATGCCGTTTTGTTGTTGGACGAAGTGGAAAAAGCCCATTCAGATGTATTCAATATTTTGTTACAAGTATTGGAGGATGGCCGCTTAACGGATGGCCAAGGCCGAACGGTGGATTTCCGTAATACGGTGATCGTCATGACCTCTAATATGGGATCTGATGTAATTCAAGCCATGACCGATGAAAGTCAGTATGAAGCGATGCGTACACAGGTGCTGGACATCGTTGGTGCTCATTTCAGGCCGGAATTACTTAACCGTATTGATGAGTTGGTGGTGTTTCACCCGTTGGGCAAGGGGCACGTTAGGCAAATTGCCGACATTCAGTTGTTGCGTTTGCAGGACCGTCTGGCAGAGCATGACTTGAGTTTACAGCTCACAGATGCAGCGAAAGACTTGTTAGTGGAAGAGGGCTTTGACCCAGTCTATGGTGCAAGGCCGCTTAAGCGAGCGATTCAGCGAAGTTTGGAGAACCCATTGGCGCAGGAACTGTTGGCGGGTAATTATTTGCCGGGCCAGGTCATAGTTTGTGATGTTGATGAGGCCAAACTCACGTTTGGTATGGCAGACAAGCACTAGTCTGGTGTTTGCCGCCTATAGCGAAAGCCGAGGGGTCTAACATGCCTCGGCTAGGCTAGAAGATTGCCATCAATACATGGCTTTTTCATCACGTACAACTTCGCGCAAGGCTTCCAAAAACAACTTATCAGCATCACTGTGCTGGGCGGGGATTTTGACGTTGGTGGTGTCAGAGATTCTCTGAGCGATACTGGCATCGGCATTGTCTTCGTCAATCAATTCACGAGTAATGGCTAGGGAGTGTGGAATAATCTCTGGTTCTACCAAGATCTTTTTAAGAAAAATTCGCAGCTCTTCAATGATGCGATCGCGGTTACGTAACTCTAAACTAGACATGGGGTACCCTCAAGCTAAAAACGTTTTACACTATGCTGGCCACTATAACACCAAACCTTTGGATCGGGTTTGAAAAAGTGGTCAATAATTCACTCAAATAGTTACTATATTCATCCCTGTTTTACGCCTAAGCCCTTGAATTAAGGGCCTTGCCGTGTGAAAATTATTGCTTTAGGTTGATGCACATGTCGCTCAGGTGATCCCTGGCGTTTGTGATACGGTAAGCAGTACCCTTTCGCTTGTCTGCCCTGAGTTCTATGCACGTTGCAACCCGACAATGCTGGAGCTTTGAGCGTCACCACTTTAGGCACATTCGTGCCTACACGATATTGCGGTCTGGCTACAAGCGCTGCCCGCAAACCATCGATGGTTACAATGAGATAAATCTCAGACAAAATAACGGCCGCTGCTTTCAAAGTAGGGCGAGAGGATATTACAGTGGAAATGCTTTCCGGCGCAGAAATGGTGATCCGTAGTTTACAGGATCAAAAAATAGAATATATATATGGCTACCCCGGTGGTTCTGTATTACATATATATGATGCCTTGGCTCAACAAGAGCAAGTAAAACACATTCTAGTTCGTCACGAACAAGCGGCTACCCATATGGCCGACGCTTATGCACGTGCATCAGGTAAGCCTGGTGTGGTGTTAGTGACGTCTGGTCCAGGTGCCACCAATGCAGTCACGGGTATTGCAACCGCCTTTATGGATTCTATCCCCATGGTGGTGATTTGTGGTCAGGTGCCAAGCACTTTGATTGGCGAGGATGCATTCCAAGAAACTGACATGATGGGCGTTTCTCGTCCAGTGGTTAAGCACAACTTTGCGGTTAAGCATCCGTCAGAAATTCCGGGCCTGATTAAAAAGGCATTCTACATCGCCAGCAGTGGCCGTCCCGGACCAGTGGTTATCGACATCCCTAAGGATATGACCACGCCCACGGATAAGTTTGAATACAGTTACCCAGAAGCAGTGCCTATGCGTTCATATAACCCTGCGACTCGTGGTCACAGTGGTCAAATCAAGAAGGCGGTTGAGTTATTGCTGGAGGCTCGTCGCCCAGTGATTCTTGTGGGTGGCGGCGCTGTAGGTGGTAAAGCCACAGCCGAAGCCACTGAGTTGGCGAAAACTCTAAACTTCCCTGTAAGTAATACCCTCATGGGTTTGGGAGGTTATCCGTCAACTGATCGACAGTGGTTGGGTATGCCGGGTATGCATGGTAGCTACGAAGCGAACATGGCGTTGCATGGTTCAGACTTGATTTTGAGTATCGGTGCACGTTTTGATGATCGGGTCACTAACGCCACAGAAAAGTTCTGCCCAACAGCCAAAATTATTCATATTGATATCGACCCTTCGTCGATCTCTAAAACCATTGCTGCAGACGTTCCTATTGTTGGCCCAGCCAAAAGTGTGCTCGTAGAAATGCTAGCGCTCTTGGCGAAGAGTGGCAAGCAGCCTGATGCAGAAGCTTTATCCAGTTGGTGGAGTCAAATTGACCAATGGCGCGAGCGCCATGGTGGCCACTACGAGCGTAACGAAGGTGGCATGTTAAAGCCGCAACAGGTTATTGAGGCTTTGTACCAGGTAACTAAGGGTGACGCATACGTTTGTTCCGACGTCGGTCAGCATCAAATGTTTGCCGCACAATATTACAAGTTTGATAAGCCCAACCGCTGGATTAACTCTGGTGGCCTTGGCACCATGGGTTTCGGTTTTCCAGCGGCAATGGGTGTGAAGCTACATTACCCAGAGGCCGAAGTAGTTTGCGTGACTGGTGAAGGTAGCTTTCAGATGAACTTGCAAGAATTTTCTACCTGTAGCCAGTACGGCATACCGGTTAAAATTGTCTGCTTAAACAACCATTCTCTAGGTATGGTGCGTCAGTGGCAGGATATGAACTACGAAAGTCGCCATTCCCAGTCCTATATGCAGTCATTGCCCGATTTCCATAAGCTCACCGATGCTTATGGACATAAGGCGATAACAGTAAAGACAGAAGCAGAATTAATTCCTGCTCTTGAGGAGGCGTTTGCCCTCAAAGACGAATTGGTATTTCTCGATATCCACGTCGACCCAACCGAACACGTGTATCCGATGTTGGTGCCTAAGGCCTCGATGCGTGATATGTGGTTGAACAAGACGGAGAGAACCTAATGAGACACATTATTGCAGTGCTGTTAGAAAACGAAGCGGGTGCTCTGTCTCGGGTTGTGGGTTTGTTCTCGCAGCGTAATTTCAATATTGAAACCTTGAACGTTGCGCCTACTGAGGATCCAACCTTGTCTCGTCTCACTGTCACTACCTCGGGCAGCGATCGTGTGATTGAGCAGATCACCAAACAGCTTAATAAGTTGATTGAAGTGGTGAAGTTGGTCGATCTGACTGAGGGCGAGCATATCGAGCGCGAAATGATGCTGATTAAGCTTAAAGCGACAGGCCAGCATCGTGACGAAGTAAAGCGCACCGTAGATATCTTTCGGGGCCAGATCGTCGATGTGTCCAGCAGCATTTACACGGTGCAGCTAACCGGTGATCAAGGTAAATTGGATGCCTTTATTGCGGCAATTGGCGAAACTTACGTATTGGAAACGGTGCGTACGGGTGTGTCGGGCATTGCCCGGGGCGACAAAGTGCTGAGCATTTAGTTTTAGTAAGAAGTAAAAGGCAGCCGAGGCTGCCTTTTTTGTTTCTTTATTGTGGTTTAGCCATGGTAAGCTAGCGTTAATTCATTAATAGAGCAGTAAATTCATGACTCAAGATCCTTTAGAGCAGCCCAGTGATTCAGATCAGCAAGAGGAAGCTGCGGTTAAAAAGCCGGCCAAAGGCGTCTACTTACTGCCTAATAGTTTTACTACGGCATCGTTGTTTTCTGGTTTTTATGCCGTGGTCTCGGGTATGAGTGGTAATTTTGAAAATGCGGCGATTGCCATTTTTATCTCCATGATTCTGGATACCTTAGATGGCCGAGTGGCTCGTTTAACCAATACATCTAGTAAGTTTGGCGCAGAATACGATAGTCTGGCCGATGTGGTGGCGTTTGGCGTAGCGCCGGCCTTAGTGTTATTTTCTTGGTCGTTACAGAGTTTAGGCAATTTTGGCTGGGTGGCTGCGTTTATCTATGTGGCTGGTGGCGCCCTTCGTTTAGCGCGTTTCAATGTGCAGTTGGAAATTGCAGACAGCAAATACTTTATTGGTTTACCTATTCCCGCAGCTGCCGGTGTGATGGCGGGTATGCTTTGGACCGGCGTTGATTATGGCTTAAACGGCGAGAGTTTTAGCTATATGGTAGCCATGGTAACCGCGGTGTTAGGTATTCTGATGGTCAGTAACTTCAAGTATTATAGTTTTAAAGATTTAGACCTCAAAGGCAAGGTGCCGTTTGTTGCTCTGCTAGCCGTAGTGTTGGTGTTTGCGATATATTCCTTGCAGCCGCCGATCTTATTGGCGCTCACATTTCTTGTGTTTGCAGTGTCGGGTCCTATTTGCTGGGCGCTTAAAATCACCAAGTAGTGTGTCGCGTCATGCGAGCGCCGCAGTGTGGAGCTCGCCCCAAGTGCAGCCGAAAGGCTAAGTAGTCCCGCTGCTTGGTCTTATTTCTCTTTTTTTGATCTAATTTCCATTTACCCCTTGTGCTTTATGCTGCGATGGATATAATGGCGCTCCCTTGTTAGAGGGGTCTTCGACAAGCGCTAAGCGAGTTATTAAAAGGCCTTATAAAACAAAGGGCTGGAAGATTCTAAGGAATCAGACAGCAGTCAAAATAAAGTAATTATTTACAGCATTTTGATTGACGGCGAGAATTACTTCGGTATAATACGCCACCTCGGTTGAGCAGACAGCTTCACAGCGAACCACTCAACCGACCGCTCTTTAACAATTTAATCAAGTAATTCGTGTGGGCGTTTGTTGGATTGGCAATAAGACCTAAACATTGTTTAG
>Ga0315328_10001220_pt1 | contig 11801 bp, 12 predicted proteins | sample M120032315metaG_FD_203462 | JGI IMG/M metagenome (GOLD analysis project Ga0315328, IMG submission 203462) | Ammonia-oxidizing marine archaeal communities from Monterey Bay, California, United States - M1 200m 32315 | ecosystem: Environmental > Aquatic > Marine > Intertidal zone | place: USA... | reverse complement strand
ACGGTAGTGCGGCCGGTCAACTCGTGATCGATCAGCACCTTGCCGGTGGCCTTCTCGGCGGCAAGGATGCGGGTGACGAGTTCCACCTCAAAGTCGCGCACGCTGAGGATGTCGCGCGGCTGAAAGCTCACGGCGGACCGGCGGTACGCGGTGATGTTGCCGGTGAGCAGCACGTCGCCATCGCCGCCGGTGGCCAGTTCGAAAGTGCCGTCGCGCTGCAACTCGCGGCGAATGGAGGCGTTGACCGACTCGGTGAGGCCGGGCTGCGGCGTGGCATTCTGGAACAGGCCGACCTCGATGCCCTGGCCGGCTGGGATCGCGGGGTTCACTGGGCCAAGCCGGTAGCTGGCGCAGCCGGAGACCATCACAGCGGCGGCCAAAAAGAAGGCTGCACGACTGGCGGACGGGCGGATCATTACGGTTGTGAGCCCGATGCCTTTTCCGCATCGAGCTGCCGCTGCAATTCGTCGATCTTCTGCAGTGCGATCGCGGCGTTCTCCGTGCCGGGGGCAAGCTCCTTCACCTCGTTGTAATAGTTTTTTGCACCAGCCAACTTCCCCAGTTTTTCGTAATAGCCCGCAATCTTCATGTTGCCGAGAGCCTGCTCGACCTTCATGGTTTTAATTTTTTCCCGGGCCTGTGGCACCCGTTCATCATTGGGATAAAGTGCGATGAAATCCGAGAAAGCGTCGATGGCCTTGTGGGTCACGCCCTGGTCGTATTCCGCATCAAGCGACTGCTGTTGGTAGGCGGAGCCGGCGGCGAACAACCCCCCGGAGGCGATGTCGGGGCGGTCGTGGTATCGGTCGGCTGCCTTCTCGAAAGCCAGGACCGCCAATCGATAGTTTTTGTGCTTTTCACTCTCTGAGAATTGAAAGCCGCCTGCCTTTTTGACCCAGGCCTGGCCGATGTTCATCTGTGCCTTGGGCGCCACGGAACTGAACGGCCCGCTGCTGACGATATCTTGAAACATGGCCACCGTCTTGCTCATCGACTTGTAAAACGGAATGCGGCTCCACAGCTTGAAGCGCTGGCCGTTCAGATATCGCGTGGCTATCGCAAACTGCCGCGCCTGGACACCCTCAAAATCGATATTTTGGGGATAGAACCGCAGTAGGTTTTGGTACTCGGCAAACGCTTTCTGGTCGTCGCCCCGTTTTTCGTATGATTGGGCCAAAAGCAACTGGGCCTCCGCCGCGTGGTCGGACAATGGCCAGTCGGCCACCGTGCGCCGGGCAGCTTTGAAGGCGATTTTCCAGTCCTCCGCCGCGAAGGCATTCCTCGACACAGCGAGTTGATCCTTGGCATTGGCGCGACGCCAACCGCCGCCGCCGCTGAGGCTCTCGTACGACCAGCCTTCGCCGCGCCGGAAAATGATCGGTGCGGGTGAGCTGTTTGGCCAGGACAGAAAAACCACCGCGGCCAGGAGCAAGGGACACGTCCAACGCTTCATGGGCGGACTGTAGGGCAAGCGCCCCGGCTGCTCCAGCCTGATTTTCCTTTTGCCCGCGCCTGGCCAAGGCCACCCTCGGCGCGGATGGATACGTCCGGATCGCTCATCATCACAGATTGCCCGGAGGCGCTGCGCGGCTTCGCCGAAACCGGTGGCAAAGCGGGCTGGGAAGCCGCCCCTTTCGCGCAACTCGGCGACAGCACGCGGCGCGCTTGGCAGGCTGTTGGCGGGCTTGGCCAAGCGGAGATTGTCTGCCAATCCGCCCCTGCTCCGTGGCGGCAAATCATGGCTGTTGGCCACTCAGCTATCTCGCAGGTGGACGGCCTGCGCGAACTGCTCCAGACCGGTGCCGTGCCGCCCACGCCGTTTGCCTGTCTCGCCGTGACTGGCGACAACTTCCACGGCAACCGGGGCCGGCCGTGGCACGCCCTCGAGGGCAATCTGCACCTGACGGCGTTATTCTCGCCCAACCGCTCCGCACGCGAACTCGGCCTTGGCCTGAGCATGCTGCCGACGTTGGCTGTGGTCGATGCGCTTGGCCAATTCGACGCACTTGGCCAGGCGCCACGCATCAAGTGGATCAACGACGTGCTGCTTGGCGGCCGCAAGGTTTCCGGCGTGATCACCTCGACCGTGGCCAAGGGCGAGTGCATCGAGCACGCCGTGCTGGGCATCGGCGTCAACGTCGCCACCACGCCGGAGTTCCCCAGCGGCAAGTTCGTCCAGCCGCCCGGCAGCCTGCGCGAGTTGGCGCCGGATATCCTCATCACCCTCCCCGCGATGCTGGCCGTGCTGCTCGAGAACCTGGCCAGGCGGCACGCGCAGTTGCTCGAGCACGGGCCGGGCGCGTTGCACGCCGATTATGTACGACACAACTGCGTCATCGGGCGCGAAGTGGAGATTTGGGAAGAGAGCGCCGGCGAGTGCGACGCCGCCAAGCTCATCGCCCGCGGCAGGGTCACAGACATCCTTCCAGACCTCTCCCTGCGACTCGACGGCGTCGCCGAGCCGGTGGGCCGCGGCCGCCTCATTTTCGCCGACTGAACGTTTTGGGCTTTGGCTCGTGGCCTCTCGTCCGTATCTTCCTGCGTATGCGAACGGTCAAAGTGCCCCTCGGGGATCGCAGTTACCCCATCAAGATTGGGAACGGCCTGCTGCCCCGGCTGGGTGGCGAGTGTCGCCGGCTCAAGCTGGGGGAACACTGCGGGGTGGTGACCGATCGCACAGTGGGGCCGCTCTACGCCAAGGCGGCGCTGGCTTCGCTGCGGCAGGCCGGGTTTGCCCCGGTGGAACTCCGCGTGCCCGCCGGCGAGACAGCCAAGAGCCTGCGAACAATCCAAGCCTGCTACGACAAACTGGCCAAGCACCGGCTCGAGCGCAGCTCATTCATCGTGGCGCTTGGTGGCGGCGTAGTGGGCGACATGGCCGGCTTTCTCGCGGCGAGCTATCTGCGCGGCATCGGCTTCGTGCAGGTGCCGACGACGTTGCTGGCCCAAGTGGACAGCTCGGTCGGCGGCAAGGTCGGCGTGAACCTCAAAGCCGGCAAAAACCTGGTCGGCGCATTTCACCAGCCGCGCCTCGTGCTGTGCGACCTCGACACGCTCAAGACGTTGCCCAAGCGCGAGCTGCGCGCCGGGCTCGCCGAGGTGATCAAGTACGGGATCATTAACGATGCGGCGCTGTTCCGCCGGCTCGAGCGCACGCTGCCGGGGCTGCTCCGACTCGACGCCAAGGGGTTGGCGCACATCGTCGCCCACAGTTGCCAGATCAAGGCCAAGGTCGTCGCGCAGGACGAGCGCGAGGGCGGGCTGCGGGCTATTCTGAACTATGGGCATACCATCGGCCACGCGCTCGAGGCCGTCTCGCGTTATGGAAAATATCTGCACGGCGAAGCAATCTCGATCGGCCAAGTTGCGGCGGCGAAAATCTCGCGCGACGTACTCGGGCTTGCCCAGGCGGAAGTCGACCGCATCGAGAGGCTGTTCGCCCAGGCCGGCCTGCCGACCTCGGTGCGCTTGGCCAAGCCGCAGTTGGCCAAGGTGTTCGCCGCGATGAAACTCGACAAAAAAGTCAGCGGCGGCGAGGTCAAGTTCGTCCTCGCCCAAAAGATCGGCCAAGTGAAGTTTGGGATCGACGTCCCAAAAGCAATCATCAATGCTGCGTTAAAATAATGTCCGCCATCAGTGAAACGATTGTTCGTGAGTTCCTCGAGGCCAGCGGCTTCCTCGTGCAGCAGGGGCGCAAGTTTGTCGCGCCGTCGCGCCGGCACGACTCGCACATTGATTTTTTTGCCTCTCACCCGGCGGCGACTGAGTCGAAAGCCGTCCTGCCGTTCGAGTTACAACCGGCCAACTTGAAGCACATTCGCCGCGCTGTGTTCGCCGTGAAAGGCTGGCACACGGAGACGTTCAGCCCGGCGGTGATGGCCAACTCGCCGGAAATTTTTCGCTTCGCGCAACCGGCGGCCGCCAAGGCGACGGAGGCGGTGTTCGGCACCGATGTTGTTTTTCTCAAGATACTCGTTGCGCCGTCGCTGCCGTCCTCGAAAAAACTGCGCCGGGAAAGTGTGGATTTCCTCCGCAGCAAGGGGGTCGACGGGGTGATTGAGTTTCCGGCGGTGCTCTCCGCCGTGATCGATGGCGTGGAGAAAAACCGCAACTACCAGCGCTCGGATGTGCTGCAGTTGATCCGCGTGCTCAAGGCGCACGGGATGCTGCGGGAACGGCAGATGGAATTGTTCCGCGCCGCGAAGCCTCGCGCCACCCGTAAGCCGAAGCCGTAAGCGCGGACGTCAGTGGGCGTTCAGCAGCATGCCGGCAGCCGACAGGGCCAAGCCGGCGGCAATCGCTGCCATCTTGTAGGCGTTGAAGCGATGACCTTCGCTGCTCTCGAAGAGGATCGTCGTTGAGACGTGCAGGAAAATGCCAATGACGATGGCCAGGCTTTCGCGGTTGTACTGGCCAACCATCTCGACACCGCTCAGCAGCGTGCCGAGCGGCGCCATCGCGGCGAACACCGCCAGCAGCCCGAACGCCTTGGGCTTGGCCAAGCCACTGTTGAGCAGCATCGCAAGGAACACCATGGCGACGGGGTACTTGTGTAAGACAATTCCCAGCAACAACGGCTCGAGGCCGTGGGAGTGACTGTGGCCGTGGGAGTGACTGTGGCCGGCATCCCCACCGCCCAGCGGCATGCCCTCTAGGAACGCGTGAAGGCACAGGCCAATCATCAACCCGACTGGCAACCCGGCGCTGCGGTGCGTGTGCGTGTGACCATGCTCGATGCCGCCCGAGAGGAATTCGAGCATGACTTGTATGAAAAAACCGACTAGGACGAACGACCCAAAATACGCCCCTCGGTCATCGCCGGTAAACACTTCCGGCAACAGGTGCAGCGCGGTGATCGAGAGCAGGTAGGCGCCGCTGAAGGCGATCAGCAGCTTGAGCTTGTTGGGATCCGACGGCTTGACCCACAGCACCGTGAGTGCCGCGGCAAAAACAGAAAATATGAGAAGCGCGTAAGTCAATTGGGGTGACGGCCAAGCGCTTGGCCAAGCGTGCTTTGGTTATTGCAATCCATTTGCCGTTGGCGAGCACGAAAAACCGCCGCACTCCTTCCGAGCGCAGCGTCTTCAAAGTCGGTTACTTCATCAGGAGCAACGTGCGGGCTTGCTTGATGGCGTTGGCCATGCGGCGCTGGTAATGCGCGGGCAGCCCGGTGTACTTGCGCGGCAGGATGCGGCCGTGGCCGGTCACGAACGTCTGCAGCAGCTCGGTGTTGCGGTAGTTCAGCTGGTCGATGGTGAAATCGATTATGGGTTTCGGGCGTGGCGGACGCTTTTGGTTCGAGTCCCGTTTTTTGTCCTTCTTCCTTGGCATATTATTTGATCTCGCGATGCACCGTGTGGCGGCGCAGATTGGGGTTGTACTTTTTCATCTCAAGCCGATCAGGCTGGGTTTTCTTGTTGCGCTGCCCCATGTAACGGGACACTGGCTTGCCCTCGCCCTTGGCTTCCGTGCATTCGAGAATGACTGTTTCCCTTGCCATAAATTAATCTTTCTTTGTCTTGGTTTCTGGAAGTTCTTTTTCAGCCCTGTCCTTGGTTGAGGCAGTCGGCGTGGTGATGGTGCCCAACTGCCCCAGTGAGCGGTTTTGCAGTATGCCGTGCTGTTCAAGTTCAGACTGGGCGTCCACCCGGAATCGCGCCCAGGGTATGGCGATCAGGCGCGTCTGCGGAATAGCCTTTCCGGTGATTTCGCACGTGCCGTAGGTTCCCTTTTCAATTCGCTTTAGAGCCTCCTCGATCTCGTAAATCACATCCTGATCCGCTGAGAGCAGGCTCAGGTTGAAGTCCCGGTCGAAGTTGTCAGTCCCGGAGTCGGCCATGTGTACGCCGTAGCTTTCCATCTCCTTGGCGGACTCTTTGGCAAGGCCGTTGCGCTGGTCGGTCAACCGGTCTCGCAGCCCCATCAAAAGCTGTTTTTGTTTCCCCCACTTGCCGCCGTTGGCCAACTTGGTCGCTCGCCTTTTTTGGGCCGCTCTCTTCGCTGGCGTGGCCGCCAAACCCAGAACAGCAGCCGTGGTTGCCGCACCCACCTTGTGATTATTCCGCGAAACCGGCTTCTTTTTCGCCACAGCCTTCTTCGCCACAGCCTTCTTCGCCACAGCCTTCTTCGCCACAGCCTTTTTGGCTGGAGCTTTCTTGGCTGGGGCTTTCTTGGCGACTGGCCTTTTCACCGCTTTTTTAGCGGTTTTCGCTGGTTTTGTTACGACTTTTCTTTTTACTGCCACGTTTTAAACTGGATTTTGGCCTCACTTTTTTGCCTCAAATCATCCGGTTCCGGCTGCCCCGGGCAAAGCGAGGCGCGGAAACCTATCAAAGAACTTCCAAAACACCACAAAAAATTGATGTTTTTTTGTTTATTTTGAGGGCCGTTCCGGGGAGGTGCATCTTTTCACAATTTTCCCCTTGGGCAAGCGCGGTCAGTTCAGGACAGCTCCACGCCGGATGTACGTGGGTTGATCGAGATCCTCCCCTTGGTGGATGGTTGGCTCGCTTTTCTCGAACCGGCCCTTGGAAACGATCTCGAGCGGCAACATTTCCTGAACGATCTTCTGCCGTTTTTTTCGGTTCGGCTCCTCCTTGGCCGCAACCCGGATGAGGTCTTCACGGCATTCGGGTGTCAATGCATCCGCCGTCGGGGCCGGTGGCGTGTAGGCAAAACCACCGCGAGATGTGCCGCCGGTATCCTTCCCCAAGTCAAGATAACTGTCACTGCCCAGCACGGAGAAGGAGCCGGAAAACCCGAGGCCGGATGCCTGCCCGGTTGGGTCGGGATGCGCCTTGGCTTGCTCCTGCCCGGGCTCGGCAAGTTTGGCGGCGTGCGCGATGACTACGGTCACCTGCAGCCCGGCACCATCGCTGCCCGGCCCGGAGGCACCGACGACGAGGTTGGTCGTGGTCGCGTGACTGCCGATTGCGCCGGTCACGGCGACAATCTCCGCCATGGTCATCTCCTCCCCCGACAGGTGCACCAGCAACGTACTGGCTTCTTGTAGTGCCTCGCCTCCGCGGGCGGCCGGATGGGTCAACAGCTTTCGCACGGCGACGGCGGCCCGGTCGTCGCCGCTTGCATCGACATGGACAACGGAGGCGAGACTGTGCTGGCCGCGCAGCGCTGCCTGGAGGTCGCCGAAAGAGACGTTCAACATGCCCGACTCGAGCAGCATCCGACTCACGCCTAGCACAGCCTCGCACAGGTGGCGGTTGGCGATCTCCAGCGCCTCGTGGAGGCTGACGTTCGCGCCCTCCATGAGGACGACGTCTTGGTTTGGAAAATGAAAAACCGCATCGGCAACCTGTTTAAGGTCGCGCACCCCTCCGGTGGCCTGGTTGCAGCGCCGGATGCCCTCGCAGTCAAACGGTGTCGCCGCCACGCCCACGACGAGCGCCCCGGCTTCCTTGGCCAAGTTCGCCAAAAACGAAGCGGCCCCCGTGCCGGTGCCGCCCCCCATTCCGGCGACGATAAAGACCAGGTCGGCGCCCCGGACGATCCCGGCCAAGTGCTCGCTGTCGGACTCGACGGCGGCCCGAGCCAGAGCGGAGTCGCCGCCGGTTCCCAAGCCGCACGGGATCGCTTGGCCAAGCAGGAAAGTCTGCGACTGGTGACAGCGGGCGAGGCTGCGCTTGTCTGTGTCCAGCGAATACGTCTCGATGCCCTCGGGGCCGATCATGGCGAGGGTCTCGACCAGTTTCACGCCGGCCTCACCCAAGCCTAACAGGCGGATGACCGGGTTGGCGTTCGGAGTGGGCTTGGTGGAGTTTTTCATTGTTCGTCCTGCTGGTTCAACGGCCAAAAAACGCGGCGACCTGCCGGCGGATCGCCCGGCCAAATCCGGCGCGGCGCGGGTTGGCTAGTGACTGAAAGACCCCAAACTTGATTAGCCCGACCGGTGTTGCGAACTCCGGCTCGTCCAGCGCGTTCTTGATGCCGCTCACGGTACTGGCCCGGCCAATGGCAACCGGGAGATTGAACACGTCCCGCGCCAGTCGGGTGATGTGCGGGATGCGCGCACCACCCCCGCAGAGCACCACCCCCGCGCGGAGGTACTCGATCAATCCCGCCTGGCCAATGTCCCTAGCGATCAGCTCGAAGGTCTCCTGCAGGCGCATCGACATGATCTTCTGCATGTGCCCGAGGTTGACCTGCCGGCCTGGGATCAAGCTGTCGTCGGACAAGTCGATCTCGCGATCCTCGGCCTCGGGATCGATCACCGCCGAGCCGTGGTCGATCTTGAGTTGCTCGGCGCGGGCCAGCGGCACCTTCAGCCCGTAGGCGAGGTCGTTGGAAACGTGGTCGCCGCCGACCGCCAGCACGCCGGTGTGCTTGATGACGCCGGCGGAATACACCGCGTACTCGGTGACGCCGGCGCCGAGGTCGATCACCAGCGTGCCCAGTTCCTTCTGCTCCATACTGAGGATGGCGAGGGAGGAGGCCAGGGCGCTGGATGAGATGTTTTCCACCTCCAGATGTAGTCCGCTAACGAGGCGAATCGGATTTTGCAAACGGTTGTACCGGCCACTGACGACGTGCACGTCCACCTCGATCTTCGCCCCCAGCATCCCCTCCGGGTTCAGCACGCCATCCTGCCCGTCCACGCGGAAGTGCTGCCGGATTGAGTGCACCACCGAGTGGTCGGTCGGGAGGTTGATCGCCTTGGCGTTCTTGATGACATCCTGAATGTCGGTGGTGCTGATCTCGCGATCCGCCGACACCACGGGGTGGACGCCGGTGTTGTTGAAGCCGCGGATGTGGCTGCCGGTCACGCCGAGGAACACCGATCGAATCTCGACGTCGGCTACCTGCTCGGCCTCGACGATGGCGTTACGCACATCCTCCTCGGCGAGAGCGACGTCGATGATCTCCCCCTTGCGTACGCCCCGGGATTTCGCCTGGCCAAGGCCGATGATGTTGACGACCTGGTTTTCGCTCACTTCCCCCACGGCAACGCACACCTTGGAGGTGCCGATCTCGAGGCCTACGATGATTTGTGAATTGCTCACGGTTTGTTTATTTACGGGCCACCTTTCGCCCACGCTTAATGTCCTCAGCGATCGACGGGGAGAGCATCCAGCGAACCGGCACGTTGTTGGTCACCGAAAGGTCCACCGTCTCGATGGCGAGGCCAAATTTCTGCCCGTGCGCCCGGATGCGGGCCCAGCGGTTGAACTGCCGAGCCAGGTGCTCGGTCGAGAGATCCACCTGCCCCCCATCGCCGGTGGTCACCCGCAGGATGCGCGGCTGCGAAAGGTCGATCACCCGCAAGTCCACCGTGCCGGCCAGTGGCGAGCGGCGAAACTCCCCGATCAGGCCAAGCGCAGCCCGCAGCTTTGGCAGGCCAACCGGACGGCCGGGGGCGAGCGTCTTGAGTTTCCCGAGGTCGATCCCGGAGACGACCGGCAGCGACCACTCGGCCTGGTCCTCGGGTGCCACCACGGAGTGGCCGTCGATGGGCGTCATCACGTGGCCGGTCTCGTCGAGTTGCAGCCTCAAGCAGTCGTAATCCGTCTCACCGGCACCGTCGCGTTGCCAAGCCCAGACTTGTGCCATGGGCACCCGCTCGGCGACCCGCACCTGCAGCGTGTCCGGCAGATAACGCTCCACTGACGCCGCCCTCACGCGCGGTGCCAGCTCGATGTCGCGTTTGATCCGCAGCAAATCAAGCTTGAGCAGGTTGTCGCCCGAACGAACTCCGGCCCATTTCTTGAGTTGGTCCACGGTGATGATTCCGTCGGTCCGGTAATCCAGTTGCTTGACGGAGAACGACTCGTTCTCGTACACGAGCCGGTTGAGCGCGAACGCGCCGCCCTGCCAGCAGACAGTGATGATCGCCACGATCGCCAGGGCCAGGGCCGCCAACGGACGCAGCCAGCGCAACCGCTCACGCTTAGCCTGCTGCGACTGCACCTTGACCGAGAGCAGTTTTATCTGCCCCGACTTGCTGTTTCGACGTTTCGCTCTCAATGGTTTTTAAGTTTTCAGTTAATAAAAATCCTGTCCATCCTGTTCACCCATGTCTCATTTTAATCGCCAACAAACCGGTTTCCAAAGTGGCAAGGAGAGCCGCACTCCATGACGCTGTCGCGACATCCGGACGCGCTTGGCCAAAGCCATCTATTTTTTGTAATTTCAAGTTTTCTGTTCTCAATTTTCCCCTCTCTCTGCAGCCCTCTGCGCTTAGTTTGTTGTTCCCAGCGATTTCATTCGGTTCATCCGGTGGCTGCCAGCGGCGGGTGTTCCACGGCCAGCTCGACCAGCCATTGACACAGTTCGGCGAAACTGGTGCCGCTCGCCGCCGCCGCCTTGGGCAGCAGGCTCGTCTCGGTCATGCCCGGCAGGGTGTTGACCTCGAGAAACACCGGCTCACCATCCGCTCTCACGATAAAATCCACGCGAGCGCAGTTGCCGCCACCCACGGCAAACAACGCCTGCTCGCCAGCGCACTGGATGCGGCGCGTGGCCTCCGTGTCAAACGCTGCCGGGCAGGTGTACTCGGTCGCGCCGGCGGTGTATTTGTTGGCGTAATCATAGGCGCCGCGCTTGGGCGTGATCTCAATCACCGGCAGCGGTTGGCCACCGACAATTCCCACCGTGACTTCGCGGCCCTCGATCCGCTCCTCGACCAGCACCCGGCCACCGCCCTCGAGCGACTTGGCCAAGCCGCTTGGCCAAGCGGCAGCCGACTCGACAAACTCGAGGCCAATGCTCGACCCCTGGCAAACCGGCTTGAGCACCAGCGGCAGCTCGAGCCCACCGGGCAGGCCAGCCCCGGGGTCATCTACCACGCAGTCGTTCGCCGTGGTAATCCCCCGCCCCGCGCAGGCTTGCTTGGCCGCCACCTTGTCAAAGGCCAAGCGGCTCACCGCCTCGCCGCAGCCAGTGTACGGCACACCCAGCGCGTCGAGCTTTGCCTGCACCGTTCCGTCCTCCCCGTAGGTCCCGTGCAGCGCCAGAAACACGATATCGGTGTTTTGCGGCAGCCGGAACTCTTTGTCCACGGGGTCGATTTCGCTCACCCGGTGGCCGAGGCCCCGCAGCGCATCCGCCACCGCTGCGCCGGACTGAAGCGACACCTCCCGCTCGCCGGATGGCCCGCCAAGCATCACGCAAATTTCAAGTGGCTCAAACACGCCCGTCCTCCCTCCCGATGATTTGCACCTCGGTCTGCAACTCGATGCCGCGCTCGCCCAGCGCCCTCTCCCGGATGCGATCGATCAACCGCAGAATATCCCCAGCCGTCGCGTCGCCGTTATTGACGATGAAGTTGCCGTGCTCCTGCGACACCATCGCGCCACCCTCGGTCGCGCCCTTTAGCCCCAGCTCATCGACCAATTTTCCGGCGGGAATGCCTTCCGGGTTTTTGAAAATGCAACCTGCGCTACGCGCCTTGGGCTGGCTGCCCCAGCGTTTTTGACTGTACTCAGCCATGCGGGCGGCGATGGCCTCGCCGGTGTCCGGCTCGCCCTTCAGCACCGCGCCGAGTGCGATCTGGTTTTTCAACAGCGGACAACTTCGGTACGTGGACTCGATCGATTCCGCCGACATTTCGAACACCTCGCCGGCGGGATCCATGAACCGCACCGTCTCCACCACGTCGAACAACTCACTGCCCATCGCCCCGGCGTTCATGCGCAGCCCGCCGCCGACACTGCCTGGGATGCCCTCAAGGAATTCCATCCCCGCCAACCGGCAGCGCCTGGCCTCGGCGGCCACTTTTTTCATCCGCGCCGCGGCACCACACTTGAGCCGGCTGCCGTCCGCCTCGATCCCGGCAAACACCCCGGCGC
>Ga0315328_10001212_pt1 | contig 11827 bp, 10 predicted proteins | sample M120032315metaG_FD_203462 | JGI IMG/M metagenome (GOLD analysis project Ga0315328, IMG submission 203462) | Ammonia-oxidizing marine archaeal communities from Monterey Bay, California, United States - M1 200m 32315 | ecosystem: Environmental > Aquatic > Marine > Intertidal zone | place: USA... | reverse complement strand
TATTTCTAAAAAGAACTGAGAGAATGAAAAAATGGTGGGGTGCAGCAAGTAAAAGACAGATAGTTACGTTATTACAAAATAAAAATACAATGACTGACAAATTGGACGGATATGAGGAAAAAGACTTGCAAGTTGATTTAGAAGAAGTTAAGAAAAAATATATCAGTAAAATTACATTTGATAATATTTTAGAGATTGAAGAAGAAGAAAAAACATGGGGAAGCGTATTAAAAATAAAGGCAATAGAAAATGAAAAGAAGAAAAATTATGAATTTTCGATTGTACAAGACTGGGTAAAGTATCCAATTAAAGATCCAACAAAATATCTTAACGTTGATTGGAAACCATGTATAGAATTCATCAGATCAAGACAAAGAGTCATAAAATAAAATGAATAAAGTTTTTGCTGTAGGAGTAGGTCCAGGCTCACCAAAATATGTTACAGATATTGTAAAAGATGCAATATCACAATGTGATGTTGTAATTGGTTATGGATATACGATAAAAACAATTGAAGAATTTGTCAAAGGTAAAAAAATACTTGAAGTAACGATGCAGAATCAGGAGGAAGCATATCAAAAAATTTCAAAAGAGGATAATCATACCATTTTAGTGCCTTTTACAGGTGATGTTAATTTTTCAGAGTCTGAGGTGGTGGATAGGTTAATTGAAATTTATGATGAGGTTGAGATAATTTCAGGAATTAGTTCAACGCAAGTAGCTGCGTCACATGCTAAAGTCCCAACAGATAAATCCAGAGTAATTACCATGCATATTTCAACATCTATTGAAGAGAAAAAATTAGAATTACAAAAAGCGTTAATTGATGGATACAGTGTAATACTTGTTCCAAGACCATGGCCAAAAGTCCCAGAAAAACACTTTATGCAATCTGAAATTGCAAAATATTTGAGGCAAAGTGGGTTTAATACTTCAAAAATGAGAGTACATGTCTACGAGTCAATAACTACAGAAAATGAAACTAGTTTTGAAGGAACAGTTGATCAATTAGAAGGAAAAGAGTTTTCTGACCTATCTGTAATGGTTTTCAATCAAGCAACACTTGAATCATATATCAATTTTGAATAGTCATGGGTAAAAAAGCACCAATGTGGACTCCATCAAAAAAAGAATTAGAGAAAATATTAGAAGTAGATAATGTGCATGAATTATTTCTAGTTGGACAAGTCTGTATTGAGAGAATATTAGAGAAAATATTAGAGAGGAAATTCAATATTCCTTTAGAAGCACTAGACGATCCAATGATTATGTGGTCTCAAAAATACCTGATACTGGAAAAATCTGGTCTACTCAAAGGTAATGTTAAGAAAAATGTTGGTTTGATTAACAGTATAAGAAATAGATATGCACATAGATTGAAACCTGATGAAAAAGCTATTGAAAACAATATCAGAGAATTAGACTATCTTGGTGCATCACACACAAGTCCAATTACAAAATTTGAAAAGTATAGAATTTGTGTTATCAGTACTTTTACAGCATTAGAGAGAATGTTGTAAATTTATTAGAGAAAAAACCTACGTCATATTATGAAGCCAGAAAAATGTGCATATTGTGGCGATATGGTCGATTTACCATTTGAATGCACATATTGTAAAGATCCATTTTGTGATGAACACAGACTTCCAGAAGACCATCGTTGTGTAAAATTAACAGTGATAAGAGCTAAAAAGTTTGGAGAGAAAAGAGTGATTAGAGATGGAGGACCAGGTTCCAGTAAATTAAAAAGATTTTTTGGAAGGTTTCGTTAATTTAGTAGTCCACTTTTGTCGGATCAATTTTTGAACGCCTAGCCTGATAAAATAACGTGACAGCTAATGCAAGCATTACCAAAATTGACATCCATAATGGTTCAACATGTGTATTATTTTCTTGGGTAACAATCATTGAAGGAAATACAACATAAATCACAGATAGAATTATCATAACAATTCCTTGTGATGTAAGCTTTTTCCATGATGTAATTTTGATTGCTCTACTGATTAATTCTATTACAGCAAGAGCTATGAACGGATAAATTGTAAATGCTAAAAAATCAATTATATCAACTGAGCCGGGATGAGACATGCTATTCTTCTATTCTAACTTTTAATACAATTCCATTTGAAATTAATGCTTGTGCATTTTCATTAGGAATAGTTGCAATATCTTCAGGTTTGAATGGACCATATTTCTCCAGATCAACACCAACAATCTCATCAAATTCTTTGACAAATCTTACTGTTACAGGTTTTATTTTATTTTTTGTGGAAGTATTTTCAAGAAATTTTGATTTTCCATTAATTATTCCAGATATTATCATATTTTTTCGCTCATTCGTTTCATCGTTTGAATCAATAACAAATTTTTCTTCATCAGTTAAGGCGTTATAGGATATTTTAGAAGAATTAGAAATTTTCTCTAGTCTTTTATTTATTAGAAGTTCAGTAAGATTTGTAGCAGTTGAAATAATCTGGTTTTTTGTTTTCTTTTCAACTCCATCATATTCTTCATTTTTTAATTTTCCAATAAGGTTTGATAGATTTCTGAAAAAATTAATACTAAGTTCTTGTGGTTCATCAGTTTGAAATTCTTGCATCACTATTATATGCAAATTTTTTAGATCTAGTGATTCAATAGATGACATTTTAATACAAAGTTAATCTTAAATGGTACGTTTAATTCTTTTAGCTTGAAGTAGAAAATTGCCGTACAAAGTAATAGGTGGCAAAGCCACACAAGTAAAATATTCATCAGACGAGGTATTCTCTAGAATAAAACATGAGGAAATCAAGTTCATAGATCTCCAATTCACAGGTCTAACTGGTAGATTTCATCATACCACAATCTCAGCAAATACATTCACGCCTGATCAGATGGAAGATGGATTACCAAAATTAGATGGTTCATCAATTGTAGGATTTACTGAAATTGCCGATTCTGATCTAATACTAAAGCCAGACCCAAGTACATTTGCAATAATTCCATGGGTGAAAGAGAAAAAAACTGCCAGATTATTGTGTGATGTATACTGGGGCGGAGGAAGAGGACGGTTAGAAAGTGATCCTAGAGGAATTTGTCAAAAAGCAGAAAAATATGTTAAAACACAGGGATTTGATTTTAGTAATTGGGGACCAGAAGTAGAATTTTTTGTGTTTGATAAGGTACACTGGGATGTTTTAACGCCATACAAAGGTCAATCATATTCAATTGAATCTTCTGAATCACCATGGAGTCAAGAAGGAACTGGGTATCCTATGGGATTACAAGAAGGATATTACCCAAGTACTCCATCAGATACTCTTGCACCATTTAGAAATGAATGTGTAGATGTTTTGAATGATAATTTTGGAATTTTATGTGATAACCATCATCACGAAGTAGCAACGGCAGGACAATGTGAAATTGATATCAAATATGATTACATGACAAATTCTGCTGATGGTGCTCAAACATACAAATATGTTGTAAGAAATGTTGCACAAGAATTTGGCAAAGTAGCCACAATGATGCCAAAACCAATATCAATGGATGCTGGTTCTGGAATGCACACAAATGTTAGTTTATGGAAAAAAGAAGAAAATACATTTTATGATAAAGATGAAGATTTGGAACTAAGTCAGATTGGCCGTTATTTTTGTGGAGGAGTGATGGAACATGCTAAAGCATTAACTGCAATTACAAATCCTACAACAAATTCATACCACAGATTAGTTCCAGGTTATGAAGCACCAGTTTACATTGCATGGAGTTCAAGTAATCGTTCTGCGACAATTAGAATTCCAGGACATTTTAAGGGAGAAAAATATGCATACATGAAAAGAATGGAGTATCGTGTACCTGATCCTGCATCTAATCCATATTTGGTATTTTCTGCAGTGTTGGCTGCAGGTCTTGATGGGATTAAGAAGAAAACAGACCCAGGTGAGCCTGTAAAAGAGGATATTTACAAAATGACAAAATCAGAAAGAAAGAAACATGGAATAGATACATTGCCTGCCAATCTTGGAAGAGCCTTAGATGAATTAGAAAGTGATAGAAAATTCCTAAATCCAGTTTTCGCAAATGAGGTTTTAGATAAGATTATTGAGTTGGAAAGAAGAGATCATAGAGAGATTGCAATTAGACCACACCCACATGAGTTTTATCTTTACTTTGATGTTTAGATAGGATTATTGGATTATAGAGCGATCAGCTAATTCATAAATTAAAATTAATGAAATAATCATCATTCCTAATCCACCACATACCATTATTGATCTAAATTTTTGGTTTTTTGTTGCTAGGAAAATCAATATTCCGCCACCAAGCCCCAAGAAAATAGATAACATCCCAAGATATACAATCGTGATTTCTGCATTAATGGTAAATGGAGTAAATATACCAGATAGTAATGCCGCAGCTGCTACGATGTAAATATATTTTGAACCAGATTGAATAATTGATTTGATATCAATAGGTTCTTTTTTAGATTGAATATCATTTTGTATTAATTCCATTTTTTCTTCTTTCTGAACAGAATCATCTTTTGGTTTATCAGATAATCGTCTATGCTTAACCATGATAATTTAGATTAAAATTGTGTTGATTAAAATTTTTGCTAATCTACATTCCCATTCCAGGCGGCATTCCCATACCTCCCATTCCTGGCATTCCACCCATATCTGGCATTCCACCTTCTCCGCCTGGTGGAGGTCCTGCAGATTTTGCAGTTGCTATAACATCATCAATTCTTAAAATCATACATGCTGCTTCTGTTGCTGCAGAAACAATTTGGTGTTTTACTGCTAGTGGTTCAATAATATCAGTAGATTTCAAGTTACCAACTTTGCCTTTCATTACATCAATTCCAGTCCATTTTTCGCCTTTGATTTGTTTTGCACGTAAGTGTGTTAAAGTATCAATAGGATCCATTCCTGCGTTTTCAGATAATGCTAAAGGAATTGATTCTAACGCTTCAGCAAATTTTTCAGCAGCTAATTGTTCACGTCCTTGAAGAGATTTTGCCCAACTTCTAATTTTTGTTGCTGCAAAAGTTTCGGGGGCACCACCACCTGCAACTATTGATGGCAATTCCATTACATCTCTTACAACCATTAATGAATCATGAACTGAACGCTCTACTTCGTCAACAACTCTTTGTGAACCAGCACGAAGCAGTAATGTTACAGATTTTGGATGTTTGCAGCCTTCAACAAAGACCCATTTATCATCTTCAACTTTCTTTTCTTGTATTGAGGATGCAGAACCTAAATCTTTTTCAAATAAATCATCTAAGTTAGTTACAATTCTTGCACCTGTTGCTTTTGCAAGTTTTGATAAATCACTTTCTTTTACACGTCTTACAGCTAAGATACCTGCTTTTGACAAGTAATGTTGTGCCATATCATCAATTCCTTTTTGACATAATACTACATTTGCACCAGAGCCAATAACTTTGTCAACCATTGTTTTGAGCATTTTATTTTCTTCATCTAAGAATGCTTTCATTTGTTGTGGGTTTGAAATGTTAATTTTTGCGTCTGTTTCAGTTTTATTAATTTCAAGTGCTGCATTCAAAAGTGCAATTTTTCCTTCTGTGATTTTCTTTGGCATTCCAGAGTGAACTATCTCTTTGTCTAGTACGATTCCTTGAATAATTGAAGAGTCTTTGATGGAACCGCCAGATTTCTTTTCTACTTTAATATCATCAATGTCAACTGTAAACTTTTCACCATTCTTTACTGCAACAGCCTTTACTGCTTTGACAATCATTTCGGATAACTGTTCTGAATCTTTTCTAACAAGTTTAGTTTGCATAGAGGTTTTTGCTATTTTTAATAGAATTGCATTATCTGTTGGAGATACCTTGTCTGCAATTTGATCTAAGAATTCTTTTGCTTTTTTTCCTGCTTTTCTATAACCATCAACAATAATTGTTGGATGAACGTCTTGTAAAACTAGTTCTTCAGCATGTTCTAGTAATGCACCAGCTAATACAACTGCAGATGTAGTTCCATCACCTACTTCATTATCAGTGGTCTTTGAAATTTCAACCAGCATTTTTGCTGCCGGATGTTGTACGTCAATTTCCTTTAAAATTGTTGCACCATCGTTTGTAATTGTAACATCACCTAAAGAGTCAACGAGCATTTTGTCCATTCCTTTTGGACCTAAACTAGTGTGAACAATTTCGGCTATAATTTTGGCAGCTGCAATATTGTTTTTCTGGGCTTCCCTACCTTTCACCTGACTTGCGTCATCTTTAAGAACTACAACTGGCATGTTGCCTTTTGGAGTTTGTGCTGCCATAGATCAAAACGTCAATTTTCAAAATATATAGCTAGCTTCTTGTTTTTCTAGAAGAAAGATCGCTGTTTTTAAATTAGGAAAATCAAGTTCAAAATCATGGCTGATTCAAACAAAGAATCGTATGATAAGATTTTTTCTAGTCTTGAAAAGCATCATGAATGGTTTGAGAACTCTATTCCACTAATCGCTAGTGAGAACATTCCTAGTCCAGCTGTACGAGAAGCCGTCATGTCAGATTTTGGTAATAGATACGCTGAAGGCTGGCCAGGTGAGCGAGTCTATGCAGGATGTACCTACATCGATGAGGTTGAAATTCAATGTATGGAGTTGGCACAAAAATTATTCAAAGCCGAATTCGCAGATGTAAGAAGTGTTTCTGGTGTTGTAGCAAATTTGGCAATTTATTCTGCTTATTCAAATCCAGGAGATGTTATGATTGCATCGTCAATTCCTGCAGGAGGTCACATTTCACATGGAAAAAAAGAACATTCAGGTACTGCAGGATTGGTACACGGATTAGACATAGAGTTTTTTGCATTTAATCCTGAAGAAATGACATTAGATGTAGATAAGACAAAAGCTAAAGTTGAAGATTTGAAAACACAAGGAAAATTACCGAAGATTGCAATGTTTGGTGGTTCAGTATTTCTATTTCCACATCCAGTAAAAGAGTTAGCTGATTTTTTAAAGGGTCACGGTATGCACATTAATTATGATGCAGCACATGTTGCAGGATTAATTGCTGGTGGTAAGTTTCAAGACCCACTTCGAGAAGGAACAGATACAATGACTATGAGTACTCACAAAACTTTGTTTGGGCCACAAGGAGGATTAGTTTTAGGATTTGAAAAACATGCAGAGGCAATCAAGAAAGCAATGTTCCCAGGATTAACAAGCAGTCATCACATTCATCACATGGGTGCAAAGGCAGTAGCATTTGCAGAAGCATTAGAGTTTGGAAAAGATTATGCAGAACAGACAATTAAAAATGCAAAAGCATTAGCTTCAGAATTAAACAATTTAGGATTCAAAGTATTGGGTGAGAAGAGAGGTTATACAGAATCACACCAAACAGTTGTAAATGTTTTAGATTATGGTGATGGCGGAACAATTGAAGCTGATTTGGAAAAAGCTAACATCATTGTTAATCGTCAGTTAATTCCCGGAGATTTGAAAGCAAACCGTCACTATATGCATCCAGGCGGAATTCGTTTAGGAACATCTGAAATTACTCGCCTAGGAATGAAAGAATCTGAAATGAAAGAGATTGCATCTTTGATGAAACAAGTTGTAGTTGATAAAAAAGATGCAGGAGAAATTGCAGCATATGTTAAAGAGTTCAAAACTGATTTCAAAAAGACTCAGTACTGTTTTGACAACAAACTTGGTGCCTACGAATACGTAAAATTACGTTAATTTACGTAATCAGTTAGTAGTTGTTGTGAACCATCGCCTTTTCCAAAGAGTAATTCAATTTCATCTGACAAAGTCATAATTCTTCCTTTGAGATATGGGTCAACATCATATTTTATGACCAGTTTTTTTGCTAATGGAAGATATTTTTCAATTGAAGGTCTAGTAATTGTTTGTAGTAATTTGTGACCACATGTACATTTTCGTAACAATGGCATTCGTCTATATTTTGCACCACATGCAGTGCAACGAAACTTTTGTTTTGCATATGCACGAATGTTTCCCATAATATCAGGAATAAGATGTGTTGATATCAAATATGAAACAATATCCCTTGTTTCAACAGCATTGATAATGTCTGCATTTCTAATTTGTAAATCAAGCTTGTCAACCATTGATTCGAGTGTTGAATATGCGCTTCGTGATTTTGATGTTGTTAGTGTTGTTGTATGATGCGTAAAGAAATGATCATAAAAAATATTTTCATCGCCAGTGTCTTTTCTCATAGCTAATGTTTCAATTGAAGAGATTGCCCCAGATTTCTCATGATTGTAACTTGATTCATAAAATTCGAGTGGAAATTTTTTTGTAACCTCAAAGTTATGTGCTTGAGTTTGTGCCTCATGTGGTAATACAATTGGTTGAATTAAGAGTGGTGCGTCCATTAACCCTCCAATTTTATCAGATAAGAATTGTCTTGAGAAATTTAATAATGCGTCTAGTAATAACATAACAGAATCAGCATCACCATCTGCATCTCTTCTTTTAGCAGAATGCCAGATTGGACTAGCAAAACAAACATGCGTTTTTGTATAACCAATTAGTCGTCCAGTAATTCCTACAGATGTGTGTGGGGCAAGTCCAATCACTAGATGACCTAGTAGATCCTGTGTATTTTTTATATTGTAAAATGGTTGTTTTCCAAAAAATTTCTGTAATTCAAAATCAACATACTTTGAAACATTAACAAGATATTCAGCGCTTTCTAAGGGAATAACCACATCTTGCATTTTTAATTCAATTAATTGTCCATCATTTGTGATTGGATTGCCATCAATGTCTTTTTCATATCCCAGTTTGTTGATTTGTTCAATTGTTGTGCCTATCCAGGACAATTTGAAGTGTGTTAAAGGAGAGTTTGTGGCATCAAATCTAACAGTGCCGTCTTTGAAAACAGATAATCCAAATTTTTGTCTAATTAGTCCTTTTTCTAAGGGTTCAGGAATTTTTTCTTGGTTAATTAATTTATCAACACCTTTGAATGGTTGTTGGACCCGAATTCCAAGCTTTTCTTGTGCAGCAATTAGATTTTGTCTTAGTGGAAATTGTTTGTAAGAAAATCCGTTTGTGTCTCTTTTGCATTTTTCACAGTGCTGTGTTTCTAATTCATCTTTACAAATTCTGCAGATGTAAAATTTTGTTGTTTTATTACCACATTTGGAACAAACTATTCCAATTGAAGGAATATTACAATTAGTACAACGACGATTATTCAAATTTGTGAAAAACGACTCTGATGCTGTTGATGCTTTTATAATATCTCTAGTAATTCCACCTTTTTCTGCAACTGGAAATAATACATGAACTGGTGGTTTCATTAAACGGGGGGCAGCTTTTTCAGGTCTACCAATTCGGGCACCAATTGATGTTGAAAATTTGTTCTTAATTTCAATACCAATATTACTAGTTAGTAATTCAGGAACAGAATTAAATCCATTATAATCTAATTCTTTTTTAAAGATCAAATAATTTAGAATCTCAATATCTATTTCAGATATGATAATTTTATTATCCCTAATTTTATGTTGAACCCCTAAATTTTCAAAGATTGTCTTATGAGAAATATCATATTGGATCTCAATTTCTGATTTTAAGAGTGGATTAGAAATTTGTTTTAGATCCTCAATTGAAATGAATTCCCAATAATAAAGAAATTTTGGGTGTAATGGAATTTTTAGTTCTTGAGAAAGTTTTATTGCTTCTTCGAAGGTTGGAATCTTTGTTAAAAACTGTGTTTGTTTGTTATTACTAGAAATTTTATTTTTAAGAAATTCAATCCAAACTTCTTCTACTAATCCTGTTGGGATTAATTCTGCATTGTTTTCTAAAAAGTCACCAAATGTGATTAGAATATCACCTAGATGAAGAATCTTTTCAATGTCATGTTTAATCTGAATTCCGTGTTCTGTATCTTTGATTTTAACGACTTCACCTCCTTTTAGTCTGACAATAGGCGTTTCAAGTGAGTCAACAAAACCTACAGTTGCACCCTTGCTTGGTTTGTCAAGTTTGATTTGTGTCCCTACTGCAATGGTGTGATCTAAAATTTCAGCAATAACTGGATGCAATCCTACACTGGCAAAACCGGTATTACAGGCACGACCATATCTGAGTCTAAAACCTCCAATTTTATTGGGCATTGATAATACAGAACGCCCCGTAATGACTTCTCTCATACGTTTTTCAGAAGCATCATCACCAGATTCTCCTTTTTGAACAGCACCATGAACATTGTGTAGCCACTCCCATCCCTTCAAATTGTACTTCTCAATTCGTTTTAGAAGTTTTTTTGATCTGCCAATTAATCCATCATTTAGGACACGTAATGCACCACCTCTAACTCTGTCCGTTTTAATTCGTGTCATGTTACGATGATTAACTACTTCAACAGGATCTGTTCCTTCTCCTTCTAATTCAACTGGTAAGTTCGAGATTACAGTTTTAATATCATCATCAGATACGTGAAACTGAAAACTTTGTTTTGCTTCACTTTCATATATTCGTAATTCTTCTACAAATCTTCCTGTTTCATCATCAAAACAATCAGCTTGGTATTTTGAAAGACCAACAGCATTTCTTACATGATCTGCGATTAACATAGTAACTGCTGATTCAGTTCCACCTGCAGACCTCATTGGTCCTGCAATTGATACTGAAAGATACTCTGAACCATCTTTATTGTTTTTAATTCTAATTTCACTAATTCCTTGTAGAGGAGCAATGGTCACGCCTTCTGTTACAATTGCCAGCCCAACCCTAACTGCAAAGTCTAATCGTTCTTCTAAATTCGAGTCGGGTGGCAGATATTTGCCTAATGCAATCTCCTTTGACATTATCAGAGCCGCGTTTTCTTTACCGGTTTTATCTAATAATTCACGAAGAGGTGTGGCGATATCAATATCATGCATTTTGGCTACGCGTTCCGCCAGATCAAATGCGATTTTCGGCTCAATTATTCCAGAAGAGTCTAAAAGTGTTGATTTTGCATCTGCTGCAGTCTCAAATTCTTTGTATACTTGCTTTGATAATTCTTCATAATATTCAGAGTAATTTTGTGGAACCTTGATTTCTTTTAGATAGTTTGCAGTAGTAGACATGTAAGAGGTTAGTTTTTGATGGCTTTGGCTATTTCGGTTAGTTTCTCCAAGTTTTTACTATCCTCTAGGAGAGTTCCAATCACCAAGGCATCTGCTCCTGCATCAGTCAATGCTTTTGCGGTCTGGGCATCACGAATACCACCACCTACGATTAAGAATCCTTGAAAGACTTTTCTTACAGTTGCAACCATTTCAGGAGTTACATTGGTTTTTGCCCCAGAACCTGCCTCCAAATAGACAAATCTCATACCTAAGAATTGAGCTGCTAATGAGTATGCAGCAGCAATTTTTGGCTTGTCAAATGGAATTCCTCTAACTGCACCTACAAACCAAGCTGATGTGCCTTCTCCAATTACTAAATATGATGTTGGAAGAGGCTCTAGACCAAATTTGAGAACATTTGGGGCACCAAGTGCTTGAGCCTGTGTGATATAATATGGATTCTCAGAGTTCATTAAAGAACTAAACAATATGGCATCTGCTTGAGGGACAACCCCAGTAATGTTACCTGGAAATAGAATAATTGGGATATTTACTGCAGTCTTGAGGTTTTTGACTACTTCGGCCAATTCCATCTGATCAGTTGCAGACGAACCGCCTACCAGTATTGATGCTGCACCTATCTCTTCTACACTTTTGGCTAATTTTACAGCAGAATCTATCTGAGATACCTCTGAATCAATTAATACGAATAGTAATGGTGTTTTTTTACGCTCAGAAATGAGTAATTCTTCTACTTTTCCAGT
>Ga0315328_10001210_pt1 | contig 11833 bp, 13 predicted proteins | sample M120032315metaG_FD_203462 | JGI IMG/M metagenome (GOLD analysis project Ga0315328, IMG submission 203462) | Ammonia-oxidizing marine archaeal communities from Monterey Bay, California, United States - M1 200m 32315 | ecosystem: Environmental > Aquatic > Marine > Intertidal zone | place: USA... | reverse complement strand
TTCATTCGATTAACTTGATGCTCTAATTGTAGTTCCTCTTTTGACCTTCCATCATACTCAACAGCCATATATTCTTCAATCATTAACTGATTTATATTCACACCATCAACAATAATCTCTCCGAGTATTCTGCCATACTTTCCCTTCATATCCAAGTGGGTTTTTAAAGTAATACATGAACCTTTCTTGCATTGATCTTTTAGAAATTGGGCAGCCAATTTGCCGTAAAATTTTTCTTCTTTATCTCTAGTACGGGATTCAGGAGTATCAATACCATATAATCGGATTCGTTGTTTAGCTAATACAATACCAAATCCTAAATCAATATCAACATCTACAGTATCACCATCTACGAACCTTTTTATCTTAGCTTTGTATTCATGCATATCAGTTCATTGAACAAGGCATCCAGACTTTCTCATGTTCATGGTAATGAATGTTTCCATTACAACCAAACCATATTGAAGCCTTTAATGCTTCTTCTGCTGTTTTATAAGTATGTGCAAAAATATCTCTTGAGTTAATAACTCCTTCAGGTGGTACTCTAGGATCACCAAACTCATTCATTGGGCCATGACTACCTTCCGGTTTCTTAATTGTAATTTTATTATTTTCTTCTACAAACACACCGATTGATTCATAAAATTTTTCTTTTCCTCCATAACCAACAAGTCTAGCAACTTCTTCATTGTTATCCCATATAACAAATGTTGGTGTATTACGAATTGGTGTTAATCGTCTTTCTTCCATAGCCTTCTGAATCCACTTCGGCATTTCATCTGTTATGTTAATTACTTTTAATGGAAGATATTTTGCATATTCGGTTTTGTGGTATGTTGGTTTAACTTCATTCAAAAACGATTGACAGAAACCACAATGAGGATTACTGAACATTAATAATTCTGCGGCCGCAACTGGAATGGCAAATAATAAAAACAGACATGCTAGTAATAATTTTTTCATAGGGTTCTCCAAATAAAAAAAGAGGGATAGGGACAAGTCCCCATCCCCCCTAATTTAAGAACAACTTGAATTACATCAAGTTGGTAACTTTAACCTTACGATAGTAAGAGTTAGTTGCTAGAGTCGTGAATGGATTAGAAACAAAACCATACCGAGTCTTGAAAGCAATCTTCGGTTGGAAAGTATCTTCACCCATTGCTCGAACCATCTGCAACGGAACGTAAGGACAATAGAACATACCAGCGTCGTAAGGAGAAGTTCCTTTGTATCCAACGCAAAGCATATGCTCGTTAGTGTGTACATAGTAAGGATCAACGAAAACTTTCATTCCATTAACCGTACCTACCATTGTGCTAATATGAGTATCATTGTTTACACTCTGCTGCATAGCAGGAGCATAATCAAGAACACCAGCCATAGCCAATGCAGATGCAACATCATTCGTGGTAATGACAAAGTTACCTTTACCGCGTCGAGTTGCAATAGAGATAGCATTCGCTTCTCGTTCTACTTGATACAACAAACCTTTGAATTTCTCAACCATCCAACGACCGTTAGAGTCGGTGTTAAGATCGAAAACGCCAGCAGTTGTCGTTTCAGAAGTAGCACCAGCAGTTGCGCCGATGTAGATTTTACGAATTACTTCCCGGTTAATTTCAGAAAGAATCTCAGAAGAAAGAATATTCGCGAGTTCCGTTTCAGCATCCAAACCGTGAACGGCTTTTAGATCCTGAGCAAGTTCCGTTGAGTACTCTGCTTTGAGAGCTCTCGTAGTGGCCTGTACCATAGTTTTATCAATGGTAAATGCCATAGCACCAAGATGTTGAGAACCATCACCCATTGCTTCACCAGCAGCCGTTGCATTACCTTCACCCGTTGTCCATGTACCATCAAACGGATTGTTGGTAGCATCCATAGCGGTATGACCACCAGATGCGTTTGCAGCTACACCAGAAGATGAATGAGTTCCATCAGCTTCGTCAAATAATGCTTCTGCTCCACCCTGCGTGTCGTATTTTGCTTTCATAGCAAAAATCAAACCCGTTGGGCCAGTCATAGGTTGAACACCACAAACGTCATAAGCGATCATCTGAGGCATTGCTCTACGAACTAGAGAAATAAGAATCGGATCCCATTTAGCAACTCCACCAGAAGCTTCACCACTCGTACCCGGACGAGCCCAGTTTCCAGAACTGTTAACTGGAGCAGCTTCATTGAGTGCTTCTTCTGCAAGAAACTTCTCTTGATTCTCAAGTAGACGTAAAGTTACATCTCTTTTATAAGTGTCTTTAATTTCAGGAAGATCAGCATGTTCCATTACTGGTTGCCACTTCTCCTTGATTGATTCAGATAAATACATTTGTACTTCTCCTTTATTAATTTAAAATTTTAATTTATCAAACTTCACATTCACGTTATCCATATATTTAAAATAAGGTTACTTGTTTAAGTTAGAAATTGCAGCCATAACACTATCCATTGAACTATCACGTTTTCCATCGGTTACGTCTTTATTAGTTGCTGCGGTTGCCTTATTATCTTTATCCAGTTTCTTGTCTGATTTAAAGTAACTGTTCTTAATAATATTTAACTTCTCTTTATACTGTTCATCAGTTTCATAATCGACATCTTCGGTTAACTCTTTCATTTTTTCAATGTCAGTATCAACCATGCCTTCTACGATATCCCGGAATGCATCTTTAGCTCTATATTGATTTAAATCTTTCACCGTATCCATATGCTTCTGAGTTTGCTCGTCAAGTTTAGTTTCCAATTCGGCAACTTCTTGTACAAGACTCTCAAAGACATCTTCCTTTTCTGCTGGAACATCAATGTAATGTTCCTCAAACAACTTCTTCAAACCAGAAATAAAGCTCTCTGTGACTTCGTTGCGAACACCTTGTTCAACAGCGAGTTTATTTTCTTCCATCCATTCTTTAACAACATAATTCATATACTCATCCATTTTCTCTGTCATCTCTTTCTGGATGCTTTCTGTTTTTTCTTCCATATCTTTCTTAGATTCTTCACGGACTTGCTTGCGAATCTTAGCAATCTTAGACTTAACTGCAGCCTCAAAGATCGTAGCAGCCTTCGTTTTGAATTCCTCAGAAAGTTCTTCTCCATCAATCAATGCAGAAACATCTTCAGAAACATCTACTTCGATTTCTTTTTCTTCCTTCTTGGATTTAGACTCGTCTTTATCTTCATCATCCTCATCATCATCATCTTTGTCTTTATCCAACCAAGGTGGCTTGCCTTCTTTTTTAGACTTGCCTTCTTTCTTAGATTCTACTTCTTCCTCATCATCTTCCTCATCATCTTCGTAATCGTCATCCTCTTCTTTTTTTCCTTTAGCTTCTGCTTTAGCAGATGCATTAGACTTTTTGGTTTTCAATCCACCATCAGTCTTTTTCGTTCCACCTTCTCCATCTTCTTCAGAATCTTCTCGACCATCTTCGTCATCTATAGCCGGCATTCCTAATTTCTTATTATCATCTTTAGCAGCTTCTTTCACATCTTCCATTTCAACCTCTTCAAGTTTTCCATCATCTGTGAGTGTTTCTTTCTTTGCCATTTTTAATCTCCTAAAAGTAATTTATTTCGTATAATATTTATAATACTATAGATTTTGAAGAAATTTAGTAAAAACTTCTAACTTTTTCTGTTCCAATTCCTTCATTTTTGCGTTCGCAATAGTTTTTCTCATGTTATCAATCTCTCGTTCTTTGATAATACCATTTTCCCAAACCCATTCTTTGCCTTCCATGATACCATTGACAAATGCATCTGGTGCTGACGGATCAGCAACAATGTCAACAGTAGACAAAACAAAATCTCCTTGTACTTCATTAACACCTTTTTTATTAGTCTTAACACTCCCCATACCTCTGGAAGATACACCAAGCTTAACTCCTTCACTAATAAGATTTTTTACGATCTTACCATTTGGAGTGTCCATTACTTTAGCCTTACCAACAAAATTCTTACCATCTTCTTTTAATTCTTTAATAACATGAGAAACTCTATCCAAATTAATAATAGGTCCCATTGGATGTCCAAGTTCACCAAGAGCTCGACCTTCTTTAACATATTTATTATTAAAGTTATTCACTTCTTTTTTCAAAACAGCATGAGGATATATTCTTCCATTCTGATTTTTAAGATCAGACTGCATGAAGATACCTTTAATATACTGCTCCTTACCTTTACCCTCAGTAATATACTCAACTTCGTGAGTATGTTCAGTTATTAGTTTCATGCGTTCTCTCCCCTTTTCTTTAATCGTTCAGCTTCTGCACTACGAACCTTTGGTAATATTTTTTTCGCAATTCTTGCAATTACTGCTTTCTTTTTAGCTAATTTTTTTTCTAATTTTTCTCTACCTGATATTGATAAATCAGATTTATCTCTATCTTTTAAAATTTTCTTTGTGATAATATCTCTTGCTTTTTTAACTGCTCGTGTTTTTAATTTTTCTGGTGTTGCTTTTCGTTTCATAGCAATCTTACGTTTACGAGCAATTTGTTTTCCTTTTGTTTTCATCATTCTTGATTTTCTCATTCTTACAATCTTACTCATTACTTCATCAAGAACATCATTAATCATATCATCAACCTTCTTCATTTTTTTGTTTCATCCTTTGGTGTATCTTGTGATGCTTCCCATTCTTTATGTGTCATATCAGAATGAACTTTATCACAATCATGGTTCTCTGTTCTTCGACCATCTCCACCTGCACATTTTTTTCTTGCACCATCGGCTTTAATATACTCAGTTACTTTTTGAATGATACTTTCTTTTTTATCCATTCGCTTTTGCATTTCTTTATCACGATCTACTTTTGCTTTTGCTTGTTTCTTATCCATATCTGCTTTACGAATTGCAACTTCTTTATCTCTGTTAGCTTTTTTTAATGCAGATTCTTTATCTCTATTAGCTCGTCTTACAGATGCTAAATCTTCTTTGAAAGTATTAATTACATTTCGTAATAAATTTTTCATTTATCTGCCTCTATGGGTTCTGGTGTTGGTGCAACTTCTGGTGTTGGTGCATCTTTTGTTGGCAATTCAAATTTAAAACTGTTTTTATAATCTTCAATAGCTTTAAATGATTTAGTTCTTAAACTTTTTGCAATACCCTCTTTTGCTTTAGTAAGTTTTTTACTAAAAATATCTTTTAAAATATTACTTGTTATATCAACCATTTTGAATCCTTTCTTTCATTACATTTTTAATTGCTTCAACTAATAAATTATCTGTAAGAGTACCTTTTTTAATCCATTCTTCAACATCATCTTCTTGATCTTTACCAGAAATTCTTCCAAGAACATCTTTCTTCCAAGCAGTTTTTTGAATACGTTCAATAGATTTAATTTCTTTTGGTTTTTTTAATTTTTTCTTGAGAGCCATCTTTACTTCACCAGCACTTGAACCATCCATATAAAAAGGGGGAAATCCCTCAACCTCTACTTTCCACATAGCCTCTGTAAATAAATTTTGTTTATAGTTTTCCAAAAAACTTTTAGTCTTTACTTTTAAAATAGATTTCATAGTTTTATATGGTTTAGAAGTCCTCATCTTCATCATCTCCCATATCCTCATCATCTTCTTCTTCTGGCTTTTCTGCCGCCATCTGCTTATCAATCTCTTTTATTTCTTCTTCACTTTGTTGCAAAATATTCTTACGCAGATACTCTGCTGAAATATACTTACCAACATATTCTTCAATCATTGAAACTAACTCAAAACGATCTCTTAATATCTCAGAATTTTTCAACTCCATGAAGTGAGAATCTTTAGCCCAATCATATCGAATACGATCTTTAATAGATACCCAATCTTCTTCTTTGATGATACCTTTAAGAATCAACTGAACTCTAAGAAGATCAGTAAACAAAACAGAGAATCTATGTCGTAAACGACCAACAAACTTTCCAAACTTTACTTCATCTCTTGTAATCTCAGAAGCTCTTCCAAGATTAAACTGTGTCGAATCAGTTCCCTCAATTCGTGAGATTGGAACATTCAAAGACTTGTACAGTTTCTTTCTAAAATATTCTATGTCATCTGTTTCACCAAGATTTTGTCCACCCGGTAAAGTACTGATCTCAGTACCACGGCCCCCTTCTCGTCTTGGCAACCAGAAATCTTCCAACATGGAAAGATGTTTACGTTGATCTTCAACTTCACCAGTAGATGCGTTATAAATCATTTTCTGTTTATAACGATTCATTACTTGTTGTAAGTATTGTTCCGCTTTTAACTTCGGAAGATTACCAACGTCAATATAAAATATTCTTCGTTCTGGAGCTCTTGCTAACCTATAGATAACAAGTGCATCTTCGATCATTCTTAATTGATTCCACGGTTTAATTGCTTTAAACAAATAACCCATGATAACTTGTTTTACATTATCAATTAATCCAGAATGAACATATGAAATTGAATCAGGTGCAACTGTTATTGCATTAGATGTTACACCTGCACTCATTCCAAAAGAACCAGAATTTAATGCATCAGGTGTATAAAGATAATACTCTCTAACCTCTTCAACTAATTCAAGCTGTCCTTCTTTTTTCTTTTTTACTTCTCTAATCTTTTCAATCTTTAAAGGATCAATCGGAATTAATTCTGTAATTCCATCCTTAGGTCTTTTCTCATCAATTACAATATGATGATACAGCCTAGCATCAATATACCATTTCTTAAACAAGTCTGCACCTGTATGATTAAAATCCAACAAATCCAGAATTGTAGAAAACTCTGTATGTATCTTATCTTTGATACTATCTGTATAATCTAATGAATCCAATTCCAAGGCGACAGCTGCCTTCCCTTCTTCAAGAATCACAGCCTCATTAATAATATCTTCGATAGCCCCATCAACTTCATGGGAAAAACTCATATCACGATATTTAGCAATTAAAACTTTTTCATCTTTGGCGTCTGAATCAGTATTGAGATAATGTCCAAGAATTCCTCCTCCATCAATAATCTGAGTTGCGCCATCATAATTTTCGGGTGTTACAAAAGTTTTAGTCTTTTTCTTTTTATCCTTCTTGGATTGTATTTCAAAACCGAATAACTCAAAAGCCATATAATTTTTCCTTTTTAAAATTCATAATAAAAAGGGGGATGAAAAATTCATCCCCCTATAGAACTATAAGTTAATTCCAGCTGCTCCTTTTAAGAAGGAACCTGCAGATTTCATAGCAGCGTTAACATTAAGACTAACTTTACCATTTTTTATGTTAACTCCACCACCAAGTGAAATACCTGAAGATGAACCAGAACTATCACCCATATCAGTTTCCCAATGATTTACAGCAAACGTAACTGCGTATTCTTCTACTTGGTCATTAGAATCCCAAGCAACATCAATAGCAGCAACTTCTGTTGGATATATACTTGTCATCTTATAAGTACGAATTATATCTCCTTCTCGACTTAATTGATATACTTCAGCCTGACCATATACATCAGATGCACTTGAATACTGTATATTTTCCTCATGGGCTTGCATATCTCGCATCCATTCTTCAAATGAACCACGAATCAACATTTCAGGATCGTTGAATACAGTTACAGTCCAATCAGCAAATGTGCGATCGCCAGGAACTTTTAATTGGCGTCCTTGATATGGTACGTCAATGTTTCCGATCTGAGAAACAGGCATAGAAGTTCCTTTACACAAATAACTGAACTCTGATGTTCCCATTCCTGCAGGCGGATACATTTGACACATAAACAAATTCGGTCGTACCCCACCTCTGAATCTGCTACTAAAATCATTAATATTTGGCATTGTCTTACTCCTTTATTGTTTTGTAGTATTTATAAGATTAACCACCGATTTCTGAGAAAGAAACATCAGTTCTAGCGGCAATAAAGTTCAACTGGATATAATTGATAGAACGTGCTGGCTTAATATAAATATCACCAACAAATTGATTAGCATCAATTATACTACCAGGATTATTTGAACCGTCACATACTACTTTAAAGTCAGTAATACCACGGCGTCCTTGTACAGTTCTCAAAAATGGTGTTACCATATTTACAAACTGAGAACGTGTGAATGTATCGTTGAACTCAAATAGCATTGATTTAGCAGCTATAGAAATTGCTTTTTCAAGTATGATAAAGAGGCGTCGTACATTAATACGATCAAACGCAGTAGGCGTTACTTGAGCAGTTTTATCTCCCCAAAGAATAACACCAGCACCCGTTTGTGTAATATACGGATTAACACTCTTTTTATATAACTCATCACGATCTGCTTTAGTCGGCTCCCAAGATAATTTAACAATGTTCTTAACTTGACCACGAACCATACCAGCAGGTGACCACCATGCATCTTGAGTATATTCTGCTCTTGCTACCATACCAGCAGTATCAGCATTCATAGGCTGCCAGAAAAACTTATCTCGATATCTACAATATTGATATTTCCAAGCACCATCAAAAACAACATAGTTATTAGTTATGTTCTTATCAGCAACAATCGCTGCATTAGTTTTCGTAGTAACAGCTGCAGTATAACTAGGTGATAAAAATACCATCGCATCATTTCTTTCAGAAGCACCTTGCCCACACATTCCAGACAATGTAGTATTCATAGCAGTGGTTGTTTCTCCACCAATAATGAGATTTACATCTACAACTTCTGGTACTTGAAATAATGGATAACCTTCATTAGCTGTAGTTCTTGAAGCAACTGTAACAGCAACACCATCAGCACCCCATCCCATAGACCCACCTAAAACAGCTTCAGCAGCAGTTGCACTATCAAAAGTTTTAAAAGTTGCACTAGCTTTTGGTTGACCAGCATTCGTACCTGCCGCAACTGATAATGTAGTAAGTTGTGTTACATCACCCAACCATATATATTTTGATTCATTACGCAAAACATCTTTAATATAATTACTTGAACCATCATGTCGTTTTGCATCAGAAGCTTTACTTACAAAAGCAAACTTCTCTAAAACTTCACCCGGTACACCTGTCCACAAACCATCTTCATCAATTACAATAACGTGCATCTCATCTTGTGAACCACCATGAGTTGAAACATCGGCAGACGTTGCAGGTGCTCCATCAAAATGTGCAAGAAAAGTTGCATTGATTGTGGAATCTGCCCAACCATTAGAATCAATAACTTGGACTTTTAAACTATTTCCTAAACCACCGGGATACTTTGCAATAAACAAAACGTCATTTGCTGGAGTTACACTATCATAATGAGTTGCATTATATACAGTTGCTCCGGCAGCGGCGGGAGCATTATCTCCAATAGTTGCGTTCAATGCACCTGATTCACATACTCTAACAACAAGCAAGTTGTTTGCATATGCAAGATAATTTGCACAAGACCAAAAATGTCTTTCTGTTAAATCGTCTGGTTTACCAAAAACATCAACTAGTTCGTTTTCAGTTGTTATCGTAGTTCTTTCATGGACAGGGCCCCATTGAAATCCACCACAATATGCACCGATCGCCGTAGCGGTATTTGGTACAACCGTTGTTAAATCTTTTTCCGAAATACTTATTCCGGGAGATACTTGAAATGCCATTTGATTTCTCCTTTACATTCTTAATATTGATATAGATTTTACTTAGTAAACGTATCAACCTTCTGCCACACACCACCGTCAGGCATTAGTTCATACTTGTCATCCAATCCATCATCAATAATACCAAAGGGGATTGTCATATCGTCAATTGTATCCATCTTCGATTGATATAATTTTTCCCGAATATTCTGATTACTCAATTCTTTAAAATACTGTTGATCTACAACCCATCCAAACAAAACTAATGTAGTTACCAAATCATCATTAGAACCATCTTCAGCAGCAAATGTATCTCCATTGGTTACATATGTTGTCAACTCAGAAATAATATCATAATCAGTAATAATTAACTTATCTTCTTCAATCAAACTCTTTAGATTTGAGCAACCTATCTTTTTAACATTTTTGGTTGTCCTTACACCATAAGCGATATCTTTTCTGTGACCACTAGATAATTGCTGACCATGCCTACCATACCATGATACTGTTAAGAGATTTTCATACTCTAAATCATGGTGTAAAACATCTGCTACTTGCGCTCCAATATCATTACTCTCTACCAAAATATATGCATCATTATATTTCTTTCCTATATTATTTATAATATTAGGAAAAAGCAGCGGTGCAACAGTATTATTGCGATATTTCGCTGCAATTTTATATGGAACTTCTGTCGAATCAAAAACTGTAAACGTAGAATAATCTAATCCTTGTCCACGAGCAGTATCAACAGTTATCACATATGTTCTTCCCATCTCTGGTTCTTCATATACATCCAAATCTTCTTTTGACCATATGGGTGAACTATAAGATAATTCTTGTAATTTCTCGTATGATATAAGAGTATTAGAAGAACCCAGAAAATCTGCTTCATACTCTTGACGAAAAGCTTCTTCACCAATATCAGAGATAATCTTCTTACGCCATTCTTGATCTCGTTCTGGAATACTAGTCCAATGAATCTTAAATGTCTTAAACTGATTGTTACCTTCTACAGCATCATTCCAGAACTTGTAAAACAAGTTATAACCATTGGGTGTCGATACCATAATAATCTTGGTATCTTTACCAGATGAAATCGTAGGATAAACTGATTTGATAAATGCATCAGCAATCGTTCTCTGTACAAATGCAAACTCATCCAAGAACAATAATGAAAAACTGTAACCACGAATTGCAGATGATGATGTGGAAGATGCAATTATCTTAGAACCATTCTCCAATTCCAAGTTTCCTTTATTCCACTCAACAATACCCTGTTGCAAGAACTTTGGTAGATGTTGATAAGCCGTCTGCAATCTTCCAAGTAACTCTCTGGATGTAGATGCTTTGTTGGCCAACATACCAACTATCTTTGTCTTGTTAAATAATATATAGTGTAAAATATAACCAAGACTTGTTACAGACTTACCAGACTGTCTTGCACTCTTTACTATAACGTATCTATGTTCTTCAAGTGTTTTAATTAAATCTTGTTGGTAATCATAAAGATCAAAAGGTATCAAACCATGATCGACATGAATAACTTGCACATAGTTCTTTAGAAAATATATAATATCATCACGACACTTGACATATTCCTCAACTTCTTCTTTCGTAAATTGTTGAGGAACATTAGTTGGTTTTAATAACCGATTACCTAAATAAGAATCATCTCTATTTTCTTTTGCCATTATTTTTCTCAAGTAATAAATCTTGCAGTTCTTTAGTACTTCCGATAAACAAAGAATTATTTACAGTATGAGGATCTTTAACATCTTTTTCAATTTCTTTTTTTGACTTTTGTAATTCTAAAAGTTCTTTAGTTGTATCAGATAAAGTTCTAACCAGTTGTGCAGTTACTTCATAAGCTCGTGCTGATTCTGATTCTTTTGCAACTGCAAGTAATTCTTCAAGAGCTTCGTTACCCTTATCTATAAGAGTATGATATTGATCTCTTGAAAAATTATAGTCATCAGTTAAATCATTTGTTTCAGATTTTACTACAACTACTTTTTCTTTTTTATTTACTTCAATTGGTATCAAGTCACCTGTTACATCTATTACTTTATTTAATTTTTCAACAGTTGATTTCTTCATATAGTTATCCTATTCTTATTGTGCATCCCAGTAAGTTTTAGAAAGTTCTCCACGTTCTACATCATCAACAGCCATTCTACATCTTACATAAGTTTCTTGATTTGGTGAAGCACCGGGTGTAGTAAAAGTTCTTATACCACCTGAATATGAACCATTGGCCTCTGAATATGTATGAGCTGCCGTGGCAGTATTTTCATACTCCCATATATTACCTGT
>Ga0315328_10001209_pt1 | contig 11836 bp, 11 predicted proteins | sample M120032315metaG_FD_203462 | JGI IMG/M metagenome (GOLD analysis project Ga0315328, IMG submission 203462) | Ammonia-oxidizing marine archaeal communities from Monterey Bay, California, United States - M1 200m 32315 | ecosystem: Environmental > Aquatic > Marine > Intertidal zone | place: USA... | reverse complement strand
CGCCCGCTCGACCGGCCAGGACTTCGACCCTCCAGATGACCTGGTCGAGGCCACGACAGCGTTCTTCGGCGCGCTCATCACTGATGACTTGCGGGCTGTAGGAAGCTTTGGCCCTGAGGTGGAAGTTCCAGAAGATGCCTCCGCTCTGGATCGCCTACTGGGCTTCTGCGGTCGCACGCCCTGAAGCTCGGCGTCTTACGAGGTAGTGGGGCCGGCGTTCCAGAGGGTGGCCGACCGACCTTCCTAGGAATACCTGTATCTCGTTATTGATCTCCACAACTCCGTGTTCCTGAAGCCCTGAGACGGCTTGTCGCCTTCCCCCGGGGCCTGCTGGAATCGACATCGTCCAAGCAAACAACACCTTCATCAGAGAGAAAGCAGGCGGAGTCATGCTCTTCCATGTCACCCACCACCACGACGAGCACACGTGCCCGGCTAAAGATGACGCCACCATGGCGGTCACCTTCGGCGCGGTGATGGACACCCTGACCGAGCACGTCAACGAGGTAGTGGGTGCCTGGGTGGATCCGCCGGGCCACGATTTCTTCTTCGTGGTCGACGCCGACGACGCTGCCCAGGTCTTTCAGGGCATGTTTCCGATCATCGATGCCGGCACGGCGCAGGTCCGACCGGTCGGCGACTTCGCGGCCATGCTCAAGGCCCGGGCCGAGGCGAACGCCTGAGGAAACCTCCTCCGCCGAGCTCACCCGCCCCTAGTCGACAACACCGACGTTAGACCTCGAATACCCATGTGTTGTCGACCTCACGTACTACGAGTGATCCGATCGAACGCTTGACGCCGCACTCCGGACAAGTCGTGGTCGACATCTGTTCGATGTAGTCGTCGTCAAAGTCGTCTAACGCAAGGTTCATCGACCGTCGGTGGTAATCCTCATAACGGTGGCCACAGCCGGAGCATTCGACTGTGATCTGCTCGATCGGGGTGGTCATGATGGAAGTACCTCCAGTGGTCTCTTCGATTCCTATTTGACGAACTGACCAAGCCCAAGATTGTCAGCAAACCGCTTGGCCTCTTCCTGGGTGATTTCATCGATGTCGGAACGTTCACCAAAGCGCCAGTCGGCCAACGTCGAAGTTCGCACCCACCCGGACTCGCGAAGCACAAGGTCTTTTAAGGAATCGGGTCCTTCCTCGACCATGTACAGGATCGAGATCTCGCCGCGTTCCTTCGCAGCCAGATAGGTGCGTTCGACATGGTCACCCTCCGCTGCCATGTCACCGGTTCCGAACCCGAACCCCCCGGTGTCCTGGATCTGGGCCTTGAGTTGGTTCCAGAGGGCTTCGTTCTCTGGAGTTTGAGCGATCTCGGATCGGGGGTCTCCCCACTCCCAATCGACGGATATCTCGAACATGAGCCGGCTGATTTCTCCGGGATCGTCCCCGTGGGTGTGCCACTTCACAGAGTCGACGTTACGGGCCGACCAACAGGCCTGGCAGAAGGGCTTGCGGCTGCAACCCCCAGAACCACGAGATCAGACGCATTGTCGTCGAATTGCCTCAATGACGTGTCGAAAGGGTTCCAGGCGCTCGACCTCTTCTTCTTCGGAGACGTAGCCCATCGGCTGGCCAAAGTGATCTTCCCGATACATCAAGAACAGAAAACCTCTTAGGAGGTCGACGCCCATCCAGTCGGGAAGGACCCCTGACCGTCGCCACTCCATACGAATCGGCTCGTAGACGGCGCTGAGATTCTTTGGGGATTCCGCGATTCGCCGGTAACCGTCGTAAGTCGCGGCGAACTCAAGTATCTCTTCGAAGTCACAGTCGGATCCGGGAATTTGTTTGAGCGTCAGATCAGGGGCCATTACAAAAACCTAGGAGTTGTGACCGCTTAGGTCTGCCGCTGTGCGTCTCCCATGGCCCGCTCCCTTGCAGCCCTTGACCTTCACGGTCTCCAATCTTCTGATCCGTAGTCAGGAGCCCGCTAGTCGGCGAGCTCGTTCTTGGACCTGAGCTCTTGCCCGCTCCGTGTCTACGGTCTGCACCTTGCCATCTACTACGACCTGTTCTCCAGCGACCCAGACATCGGTGACCAATCGGTTTGATCCAGACCAAGCGAGATGGGCAATCAGTTCATCCGGGCTAGTCACTGGTACGAATGTGTTCTGGTTCAGGTCGACACGGATCATGTCGGCGGCGTTCCCAGATACCAGACTCCCGACATCGTTTAGTCCAACAGCGGCCGCGCCCTCTCGTGTCGCCATGGCCAATGTTTCGGCCGCGGTTATCGCAGTCGAGTCCAATGCCTGGGCTCTTGCCAATAGAGGAGCGATCTTGACCTCTTCCCAGAGATCTAGAGAGTCGTTCGACGCCGGACCGTCAGTCCCGTATCCAACGGTCACCCCTGCAGTCCGTAGATCGACGAGGGGAGCAATCCCGGCTCCAAGCTTCATGTTGCTGATCGGACAATGGGCGACTGCTACTCCAGTATCAGCCATCAACTCGATATCCGTTTGGTCCACCCAAACGCTGTGGGCGGCAAGAACCCGGCCATCAAACACACCGTGGTCGTAGAGAATCCGGGCAATGGACTGGCCGAACCTTCGTTCCAGATCCGTACTTTCCTGTTGAGTTTCCGCAAGATGAAGGTGGAAGATGGTGTCGAGCGAGCGGCCCAAGTCAGCAAGTTCGGCGACAGGATCGATACCTAGGTCATAAGCGGAATGGGCGGCAACGCCGACCGTCGTTCGGCCTGCTGGATTGTGGTGACGGTTGTGTAGTTCCGTTAGATCTGCGATGTGTTCCTTGAGGCTCCGACTGCTTTCGGAGATAACAACTGGAGTTATTACGAGGCGTGCACCAGTCTGTTGAACAGCTTCGACAACTGTTTCCTCAAAGAGGTACATCTCGCAACTCGTTGTGATGCCGCTCTCCAGCATTTCAGCGGATCCAAGAGTCATGCCCCACCACACGTCTTCAGAGGTCATGAGACCCTCTCGTGGCCACATGGCCTCAGTGAGCCATTCTTGGAGAGGAAGGCCATCTCCGACACCTCGCAGGAGCGTCATGGGTGTGTGACAGTGGGAATTCACGAGACCGGGCATGAGCAAACCACCGATGTCGGTTTCGTGCATGGTGGCGCTCTTGGCGGGCGCTTCTTCCTTCGGCCCAACCCATCGGATTCTTCCGTCCTCTATATCCACGATGCCAGGGGTGTAGACCGTGTTGGCCGTATCGCAGGTGACCACCACCTCCGCAATGAATCGCTGTGGATGTATTTGGGTCATGGATACAGGTCCTCCCGTGATGAGGGCTAACTCTGTTCGAGTCTGTATGAAGCTTGATTGCCAATCGGCCTGGGTACGGGAACCATGTCTAAAGGGCAGCGTTACATCACCAGTCAGTTCATAGGTCAGATCTGCCTGGAAACGGAACGTCCACCAACTCCGTCCTATATGACCCGGTCGTTGCCGCCGTCGATGGGAATCTGGGCTCCGGTCGTTTTCGCAAAAGTGTCAGTACAAAGTTCCACTGCCACGGTGGCCACTTCGGCTGAAGCGATCTTCGTCTTGAGCAAGTTGCGGGTTTTGTACCCGTCGACGGTTAAGCCGTATTGCGCTGCTCGTTCTTCAAGCAGTTCGTCAGTCCACAGCCCCGTATCGAATACTGAGTCTGGATGGACAGTGTTGACCCGGATGCCGGCATCGGCCCATTCCAGCGCTGCGACTCGTCCCACTTGAACGAGTGAGGCCTTTGAAGCCGAATATGCCACAGCTCCTTGACCAGGTGCAGCAACGTTCTTTGACCCGATGAGTGAAACGCGACCACCAATAGGAGACCGAGCCAGCAACGGGTAAGTGGCTTGGAGAAGATTGACAACCGAGTCGGTATTGATTGCCTGTACGGCCCGGAAATCGGTCGCGTCGAGATCGCTGATTGGTGCGACAACACCGAATATCCCTGCGGCCGGGATAACAATGTCAAGGCCACCAAATCGTTCAACGATCTTGTCAAGAGCAACTGTTTGAGCGAAGGCATCGGTTACATCGGCGGTGAGTCCAAGCCAAGCTGGGTGGTCAAAGGTGGCTTCGACTGAGTGGTCAATATCGATTCCACACACGGCACAGCCTCTAGCGAGTAACTCGGCAGCACAGGCCCGGCCGATGCCGGATGCAGCCCCGGTGACAAGAGCGATAGCCCCGGCAAGGGCAGGTGGTGGGCCAACTAGGCGCAGTTTGGCTTGTTCTAGGTCCCAATATTCAACATCAAAAATGTGTTCTGGTTCTAGAGCGACGTATCCACCCAGATGGTCTTCAGAGCGTTCGAGAATCGGCATCGTGTGTTTGTAGATGTCGAAGGCAATGTCGGCTTCGGTAACAGTCCGGCCCGCTGTCAACACACCGAAATCGGCGTCGACCACTACGCGTGGTGCCGGGTCAAGCATTGTGACGCTTGTGGTCCCGCGGTGTTCAAATTGGTTGAAGTATTCGATATATGCCCGTTTGTAGTCATCGACATCGCTACCAACCATTGGGATGCGCTTGGTACGGATGACATGGTCAGGTGTAAGTGGTCCTCTTGTAGCGAGACTCTTGAGGTCTGCACGTTGAACAAAGCGGGTCGAAACTGGGTCACTGTGACGACACAGGATCATTGGCTGGCCAGCCGAATTTGAGATTTTCTGCCGCAGGTCTACCAAAGCAAGCTTGTCAACCATGGGTAGACCATCGCTGGTTTCTCCTGGGATCGAGACTTGCTTATCCAGCCATTGTTCAGCTTTCGAAATTAGCTCGTGGTGACGGTTGTAGGCCTCTGCCATCGTCTCACCGAACGAAAATAGTCCATGGTTGAGGAGCACCATCCCAACGGTGCGGTCATGGGCTTGAGCTGGCCACATCGTGGCGACCGTCTTTGCTAGCTCGAAGCCGGGCATAACGTAGGGGATGACGATGACGGAATCCCCAAAAATGGTTTGGATAAGGTCTTCCCCGTTGGCAACGTTGGTAATCGAGATGACAGCATCGGCATGGCTGTGCAGCACTGCAGAGTGAGGGATGTAGGCGTGCAGAAGACTCTCGACCGATGGTGCCGGTGCGTCAGGGTCAAAACTTGAAGCCGTGAGTTCCCGCATCATCTCGCGATCTGACAGAGAGCTAAGGGCTAAGAGATCTCGGAGTCGCGACAAGTTCAGAGGCGCGAATCCTTGTTCCTCGATGGTTGCTAGATCCCATCCAGATCCCTTGACGAACAGCGCGTCGACACTGCTACCCGTGATGTCAGTGAATGGGGCTTTGATCGAGGTGTTTCCACCACCGTGGAGGACTAGGGCTGGGTCTGAGCCGATGAGACGAGACCCGTATACACACTCGTCAAGAACACTCTCAAGAGAGCTAGCAACCGAGGGGTTCCACCGATTTTCCATGAGACCACATTTCTAGTTGAGCATGCGACGGTTGTTGATGGTGGTTACCTGGTGCTGAGCGCTCAAAACAGGATTCGATGTTGAGGGTTACTAATACCAGGAGGGCGTACCTTTGCAAGGCTCTAGATCCTTTGGCTAGCCCCCCAATGCTCATGGTCTCCGTCTCTAGGCAGAGTCTGTATGGCGTCGGAAGCAGGCAGGGTGTTTTTAGGATGATAACGATTGTCTAATGGACCACTTGGAGCAGCGAGATGGAGAACCTTGGCGGGAGAACACTCGATTGGCTTGACGACGCCGTTGTGATGGTGGACCAGACAAGACTGCCGGATTCGTTTCACACGATCCGAATTGCAACCGTTCCAGATCTGGTTGCCGCAATTTGTCGACTCTCAGTTCGAGGAGCGCCAGCTATCGGAGTCGCCGGTGGGTTTGGAGTCGTGTTGGCGGCTCGTAACTGCGGTGTCGGTAATCCAGCATTTGATGATGCTGTGCAGATGATTCGTATGGCGCGGCCGACCGCTGTGAACTTGGCAAGAATGGTTGACCGGGTGGCGGCCGCGGCATCCAGAGGTTCAGACGCCGTGTTGGAGGAGGCATTGGCTGTTCGTGACGAGGAACTAGCTGCTTCAGAAATGATGGGAATCCATGGCGCTGAACTGGTCAGTGAACTTTCCGATAGTCGTAGTTCGTATCGAGTTCTCACGATCTGTAATACGGGGGGGTTGGCCAGTGTTGAGCGAGGAACAGCGCTAGCGGTTGTCCAAACATTGCACGAGAGTGCTGCTCTTGAAGAAACCATCGTGCTTGAAACTCGCCCGTTGCTCCAGGGAGCACGTCTCACCACGTGGGAACTCCAGCGAATGGGAGCCCCGCACAGGCTGGTTGTCGACGGGGCCGGTCCCTACCTGATCTCCAGGGGTATGGTCGATGCAGTCCTAGTAGGTGCCGATCGCATTGCTGCTAACGGCGACACTGCAAACAAGGTCGGAACGTTCTCGCTGGCATTGGCTTCCCGGCACGCCGGAGTGCCCTTCATAGTGGTTGCTCCCGAGTCGACCATTGACATGGCTACCGCAAATGGCGAAGACATCGAGATCGAGTATCGAGACGGCCAAGAGGTCGTTTCGTTTAGAGGAGCCACGAGCGCCCCTAAGAACACTGAGGCAATCAATCCGGCATTTGACCTCACCCCTGTTGGGTTGATTACGGCGCTTGTCACGGACAAGCGAATCGTTCGGTTTGATCAAGGGAAATCGTTGAATCCGATCTGAGCCCGATCCGCGACTCCCTACGACCACTGACAGGTACCTTTCAGGCATGCTTGGCTTGATCACTGGAAGCGGTTTTTACGATCTCCCGGGTATCCAGGAGGCTCAGTCTCAGGAGGTTGCTACCGCCTATGGTCTGGTCCACTTGACACGGGGATATTGGAACAGTTGTCCGGTCGCCTTTCTCCCACGGCATGGCGTAGGGCACAGCGTTCCACCCCATCGAATCAACTATCGGGCGAATCTGCAGGCGCTTCATGACGTTGGGGTACAAGTGATCCTCGCGACGGCCGTGAGTGGTGGAATCAACCCTCAATACAAAGTTGGCGAGTTGGTTCTGGTCGACCAGTTCATCGAATTCACGCGAGGGCGAGACCACACTTTCTTCAATGAGGAAGCCCGACACACCGACATGTCTGATCCGTATGACAGTGGTCTTCGGCAGCTGCTCCTGGAGATAGCTGCATCCGAGGGTGTTGACCTTGTAGATGGGGGTACTTACGTCTGTTCCAATGGGCCTCGATTTGAGACGGCCGCCGAGATCCAGATGTATGCGGGCTTTGGTGGAGATCTTGTCGGGATGACGGGCTACCCAGAAGTGGCACTAGCTAGAGAACTCAATCTGCCATACGCGGCGATTGGTGTGGTCTCAAATCCTGCTGCTGGCCTCAGTGACAAGGAGCTGACTCTTGAAGAAATCTGGCATGTCCTCGAGGGTTTGTCGGACCCACTTCACCAAATCCTAGGTGAGGCTGCGACACGGCTATCAGATCGGTGGCAATAATGCCAATAATGCTTGGACCTGGGTCTCGACGATCTGTGCAAAGTGTTGGTTGAACCAGATGAGCTTCCTGACCTGTGAAGGCAAATGGCGCGCTCGGAGAGACTCGAACCCCCAACCTTCTGATCCGCCGGTCTGGAACCGGTCGGCCCTAATTGCATCTAGGTTCCTGGCATGCCGGGACTAAGGGCGGCTGCTTGGTCAGTGGCAGGAGCCACTGTTCGCTGGACGGCGGCTATTGCCAGTCGGGCCGCCGCAGTGGGTCCCAACCACCGGCCGGCCCGAAACTTCGGTGGGTTCGGCGACGGCAGCATCCTTGGGTGGCCTACCGGACCGGTGTTCGGCGAGCGTTGGATCTGGATCGGCAGTGACACTCTGATCGCCCCGCACGTGACGCTGTCGGCCGGAATGGCTATCTGGGAGGACACCTGTATCGAGCCGGTGGTTCGTATCGGCGACCGTTGTCTCATCGGACGGGGTACGGCGATCGTCGGGCATCTGGCCATCGACATCGACGATGACGTGTATACCGGAATGAATGTCTACATCACCGACCAGAACCATGGCTACGAAGACCTAAACCTCCCAATCGGAGTGCAGGCGCCCTCGGAAGAACCTGTAACCATTGGCCCAGGAAGTTGGATTGGGTCTGGCGCGGTGGTTCTCCCAGGGGCGCGAATCGGTGCTCACGTCGTCGTCGGGGCCAACTCGGTGGTCCGCGGTGAAATACCCGACCACTCAGTGGTGGTCGGCGTCCCCGGTCGAGTGGTGCGCCGCCACGACGGCACTAGGTGGCGGCGCGTAGGTGAAGACCTCGACCTCTAAAGGAACTGTCATTTGGGTGGGTAGCCCACATAGCGGCTCGGTTACCTGCCGGGTAACTGCCGAAGACCCACTCTGAACTGGTATCACCGAAGGTGAAGCAAGCGTGCTGCACGGTGCAGCACCGTCGAAGAGCCGCCGCCGGATGCGGCACGATGAAGCTAGGCCGTCCCCCTGGTAGCGGTGCTCTACAAGTCTTTTGGTTCGGAAGAAACCCGCAGGTCAGAGTCGATTTTTTGGGATCGGTACCGTCCAATTCGTCGACGGGCCTTGTGCTAGACAGCACCCGTGGACTCCCTACGACCCGTCTGGCTGCTGACGGTCGCCCTCCTCGCCGGATGCGCCTCCAACGGCGAGGTGGCTGCACCCACCACCGCGGCGCCCACCACGACTACCGCGGTGTCCACCACGACCACCGCGGTGTCCACCACGACCACCGCGGTGTCCACCACGACCACCGCGGCGCCCACCACGACCACCGCGGTGCCCACCACGACCACCGCGGTGCCCACCACCATCGACATCGGCGCCATCCAGACCGCCGAGCAGCTCCAGGCCTATGTGGCCGAGGCAGCCGGGTTCTCGCAGGCCGAGGCCGCCTGGCTCCTGCCGGACGACCTGGACCCCCAGGCGGGCGGCGCCCCTGGCTACACCCGCTACGTCTTCCGCGAGACCTCCTCCGGCGTCGTGCCCACGCTGGTGGAGGGACCGGTCGGCGACCAGGTCCGCTGCCAGGATCCCGACCTGCCCTGTTCGTACCTCGAACTCAAGGAGTTGCACGAGAGCGGCGGGAGTATTCCCGAGGAACTGGAGCTGCACCCCGACGAACTGGGCGCGTTGGTCGCCGAGTTGGACGAACTGAACGCCTTCATGGAGGAGCACCGGGACGTCGACGACGCCTGTCGCGCCGGCCACGTCTCCGACCGGATCCAGACCCCGAACATGGGATCGCATTTCTACAACCTCTCGAGCATGCGGCGGGGCTTCGACCCGGGCAGTCCACAGATCCTGCTCTACACGCTGGCTGACGACTCCCTGCCGAACGGGGCGCTGGGCCAGTGCTCCGAGGGCAGATGGACAGGCGAGCCCATGCAACTGGTGGGCACGGCGTTCGTCATCTCGCCCGAGATCATCGGGTTCGACCACCCCGAAGGCTTCACCGGCGGACTGGACAACTGGCACTCGCACTTCAACCTCTGCCGCGGCAACCGCAAGGGCGTTGACCAGTTCGTGACCCGGGAGGAGTGTGCTGGCCTGGGTGGGCAGTTCCACGACGCCATCGGCTGGATGCTCCATGCGTGGGTGGATCCCGCCCACGACAATCAGTTGGGCGTCTTCTCGATGTGGAACTCCTCGATCGCCCCGTTCTTAGGAGACGCCGACATTCGCTCGGCTTCGATGGTGCGCGGCAGCGACTTCCCCGAGAACGCCCGCCAGTCGCTCATCACCAACTTCGCCTTCGAGTCCGCTATCGAGGTGACCGCCGGCGAGGCCGTCTACTTCAACAACAGCGACTCGGTACCCCACACAGTCAGTGCCGGCACTCCCGACGACCCCGCCCTCAACTCCTTCGACTCAGGCCTTCTGGACCCCGGCGACAACTGGCAGTTGGACACTTCGACGCCAGGCACCTACAGCTACTTCTGCGCCCTCCACCCCGGCATGACTGCCACCATCATCGTCAACTGAGGTCGGCCAGGTCTTCTTCACGGGTGAGGCCGTGTGGCGCGCTCGGAGGGACTCGAACCCCCAACCTTCTGATCCGTAGGTAGGGCCACGGGATCTCCAGTCGGGTTATTTGTGCTCTGACCAGCCCATTCTATGACCGGTCTGTGTCTGGCTGTGCCCCCGTGTGCCACCCCTGTGGCTGCCGGCATGGCCGCCGAGAGAGTTGGTCGAAGCGTGCCTCTAACCGCCGAAACTTATGGTGGACCTATTTTGGACGGTTCAGTAGGTGTTGGTGCCGTCGGCATTCATCACGAAGATCTCCCGTTCGCCATGCCACCATTCGGGCTCCGGTGCCGAGAAGTTGGTGACCTACCCGGTCGGCCAGATCGTCGGTTCGATGAACAAGTCCCGTCCCGCTGGTCGGGTGGTAATGGACATGGTCGAGGAGTTCATCGAGTCCGCCGAGTCGTTGGCCGAACAACTGGAGATCTGACCCACCAAGGGATCCTCCAAGCGGCCGCTGGCCTAGGGGCACCCCTGCCGTGCCGATCAAGTCCGCTGTCGTGGCCTAAAATGGTGTCGAACCAATCCGAGTACCATCTAGTTCGCAGACTACGCGGCACCGGGAGAAACGTGGTCAGCTTCAGAGAACAGGGTGAGGAACTGCTTGCTCGCGCAGGAATCGCTGTCGGCGGTAACCAGCAGCACGACATCCAGATCCATGACAACCGGTTCTGGAAACGAATCTTCCGGGATCGGGAACTGGGCCTGGGCGAGGCCTACCAGGACGGGTGGTGGGACGCCGGCCGGGTGGACAAGTTCCTAGTTCGGGTGCTCACAGCCGATCTTCGGTCCACCATCCAGTCCAGCCCGGCACTGCTCTGGAACGTGGCACGCTCAAACCTCACCAACCGCCAGACGATTGGTCGGGCAGGCCGTAATGCCCGAACCCACTACGACATCGGCAACGATCTGTACGTACGGATGCTCGGTGAGGAGATGATCTACAGCTGTGCCCGATGGGATGGTGCCGAGGACCTTGACACCGCCCAAGAGATGAAGCTGGAGTTGATCTGCAAGAAGCTGCACCTTGAGCCGGGCATGCGGGTACTCGACATTGGAAGCGGCTGGGGTGGATTTGCCCGCCACGCCGCGGTCAACCATGGGGCCACTGTCGTAGGCATCAGCCCGGCTGGAGAGCAGGTGCGGGAGGCCCGTCGACGGGCCGGACCCCTGCCGATCGAGTTCCACCAGCAGGACTACCGAGAGGCGACCGGTACCTACGACCGGATTGTGAGCATCGGGATGATGGAGCACGTGGGTCCCCGGAACTACCAAGGCTTCTTCGACCGGTGCCGTGACCTGCTCTCGCCCGATGGGTTGATGCTGCACCACACGATCGGGTCGAATGAGTCAACACAATCGGTTGACGCCTGGTTCGACCGCTACATCTTCCCCGGCGGCGTGGTTCCGTCGCTTCACCAGATCGCCGGTGCGGCCCAACCACTCTGGGCTGTAGAGGACATCCAGAACCTGGGACCCGACTACGACCGAACACTCCTGGCATGGTTTGAGAACATCGAGGCTCGTTGGGACGAGATCCCCAACTACGACGAGCGGTTCCGCCGGACCTGGCGCTACTACCTGCTTTCCTCAGCCGCATCTTTCAGGGTTCGGAATCTCCAACTCTTCCAGATTGTGTTCACTCGAACGGGCCGCTCCTCACCGGTTTATGAATCCGTCCGATAGCCGCGCTGGCAACTTCCTCAACTCCGCCGTAACACCGCAGGTCAACCCATGTGAATGGGTTGGTTGAACCGGTTGGGGGTCCTGACCTGCGAAGGCGTTTGGCGCGCTCGGAGGGACTCGAACCCCCAACCTTCTGATCCGTAGGTAGGGCCACGGGGATCTCCA
>Ga0315328_10001200_pt1 | contig 11883 bp, 13 predicted proteins | sample M120032315metaG_FD_203462 | JGI IMG/M metagenome (GOLD analysis project Ga0315328, IMG submission 203462) | Ammonia-oxidizing marine archaeal communities from Monterey Bay, California, United States - M1 200m 32315 | ecosystem: Environmental > Aquatic > Marine > Intertidal zone | place: USA... | reverse complement strand
TTTGCTACACTTTTTGCTATTTTTTGGGGAATAGATAGCTTAGATAATCAAAAAATCATAGCAGCTATTCTTATCTTTTTTGGGGTTTATTTGGTAAGTGTTCGCTCCTTAAAGGATAGAAAAGAGAAACTTTCCTAAATTTGTAAAAATTTTATAAGATGATACAATCTATGACAGGCTATGGGAAAGCAGAGATCAACCTAGAAAATGCAAATTTTACTATTGAAGTAAAATCACTTAACTCCAAGCAAATAGATGCGACTGTAAAGATGTCATCTATATATAGAGATAAAGAAATTGGGCTTAGAAAGTTGCTTTCAGAAAAATTACAAAGAGGAAAAATTGAACTTTCAATTTGGAGAGAAAAATCAGAATCTTCATTAAACTTTACAATTAATAAAGAGGCGATAAAAAAATATCATGAGCAAATAGATGAGATTAGAAAAGAACTAGGGTATCTTCCTTCCTTTTTAAATGAGAATGGAATTTTTAGAGATATCATGCAAACTATGGTTCATCTGCCAAATGTAATGATAAAAGGAGAGGAAAAATCAAATGAGAATGAATGGGGTGAGATTGCAAAAGGAGTAGAAATAGCAATCAAAGATTTATTACAATTCCGATTAGATGAAGGAAAAAAATTAGAGAATGATATAATATCTAGAGTAAAAAGTTTAACTTCTCTCTTAAGTGAAATAGCTCCTTTTGCAAAACATAGACTTGAGAAAGTGCAAAAGTCATTAAATGAAAAACTGGCAGAAATTGAAAGTAAGAACATTGATGAAAATAGATTTGAACAAGAGTTAGTCTATTATTTAGAGAAACAAGATATTACTGAAGAACAAGTAAGATTAGATGCACATCTGAAATATTTTACAGAAACTATGAATACAGATTCTCCAAATGGCAAAAAATTAGGATTCATTGCACAGGAGATGGGTAGAGAAATCAATACAATTGGATCAAAATCATCAGATGCAGATATGCAAAAGATAGTCGTTCATATGAAAGATGAATTGGAGAAAATTAAGGAGCAGCTCCTCAATATTTTATAATGGAAAAACTTATTGTAATATCAGCCCCATCAGGAGCAGGAAAAACTTCCATAGTTCATTTTTTGTTGGAGCAAATTGAGACACTTTCTTTTTCTGTATCCGCTTGTAGTAGAGCAAGAAGGGAGAATGAAACAGATGGTATAGATTATCATTTTTTAGGAATGGAAGAATTCCAAAAGAAAATAAAAAAGGGTGACTTCTTGGAATGGGAAGAAGTTTACAAGAATCAATACTATGGCACCTTAAAATCAGAAGTAGAAAGAATTTGGATGGAAGGGAAAACAGTAATTTTTGATTTGGATGTAATTGGAGGAATCAACATAAAAAATCAATATCCAAGCAAATGTTTATCCATTTTTATCATGCCACCATCTCTTACAGTTTTAGAAGAAAGATTGCAAAAAAGAGGTTCAGAATCGACAGATAGTTTGCGAAAAAGAATAGCAAAAGCAGAACGAGAAATAGCAAAGAGTAAGGAATTTGACAAAGTAATCTTGAATGATAATTTTTCTATAGCTTGCATGCATACTATGAAAGAAATTCAAAAATTTATTGGATGAGAATAGGCCTATTTTTCGGATCTTTCAATCCTATGCATATTGGACATAAAGTAATAGCCTCTTATATGGCTGAATTTTCGGATTTGCAGCATGTATGGTTTGTAGTTTCTCCTCAAAATCCACTCAAACAAAAACAAAGCTTATTGGATAAGCATCACCGTTTGATGATAATAAGAATGGAAGTGGAGGACAATCCGAAATTATCTAGCTCTGATATTGAGTTTAATTTATCGCAACCCTCTTACACTATTGATACTTTGGGACACTTAAAAGAGCAATATCCAGAAAATGATTTTGTTCTAATTATGGGGGCAGATAATTTGCAGAGTTTTCACAAATGGAAAGAGTATGAGCAGATTCTAGCTAATTATTCTGTTTATGTGTATCCAAGACTGGGTATTGAGATAAGTAATTCCCATGAGAACATTCATATAATAAAGGGTGTTCCTCAAATGGAAATTTCTTCTTCTTTTATTAGAGATGCTATAAAGCAAGGGCAAGATGTTTCTTATTTGATGCCTGAAAAAGCATGGCAATATATTAAAGAAATGAATTTTTACAAAATAGAATAAGGATGTTAGAATTAGCAAATAAGATTATTATAGTTTCGACTTTATTTTTGTGGATTTTTGCTTGTGGGTTTAGCACAAAAGAACAAATTAAGATTGAAGAACCAAAGGAATATGTTGGTTGGTGGGTGTATGGAGAAGGACAACATATTTTTAAGAATGAAGAAAATTTGGGAGAATGGGAACTTATTTTCCCTAATGAAAATATGGAGGAATTAATCGAGCTTTATTTAGCAGTTTGTGAAATGGAATATTTCCCAATGGAATGTAATATGATTGGATATTTGGAGAGTGACACCTTAATAGTTGCTGACTTTGAGATTACCTATATACAAGGTTGCGGGGAATAGTAAAAGAATTATTTTTTTAGATATTAAATTATACTTTTACTCATTATAAACAACTTCTAACAAAGTTTGTCCTACTGCATTTAAAGTTTCTTTATTAATATTATCCATGTTATCATTATGCGTATGCCAATGCTTATTAAAGTGGTTCTTAGTTAAGGGATTATATTCAATAATATCTATTGTTGGAATATTAGTATGATAATTTACATACACATGGTCATCCATTATCTCAGGGCTTTTTTGGTAGATAAAATTTTCCCCAAAACCTAATTGATGTCCTTTTTCCCAAACTTTTTGTAAGATATTATCAGCATAATGAGAAGAATTCCCTTCTAAATAAAAGGTAGCATTCTTTCCTCCTACCATATCTAGTAGAATTCCATAACGCGCAAAGTAATTTTGCTTGTGTGGGTTTTGACTCCAATATTGTGATCCTAAACACCAAGAATCTTTTTTGATTGGAAATTTAGAATTTTCCGGCTGGCCATAATCTTCTGCATCAAAAAGGATAATATCCACCCCAAGATTTGGTTGTTTTTTACTGAACTGACGTGCAATTTCTAAAAGTACACCTACGCCACTCCCTCCATCATTGGCCCCAAGAATTGGCATATTTTGATTTTGGGTATCTTGGTCTGCAATGTGCCTGCTATCCCAATGAGCAAAAAGGACAATTCTATTATTTTTCTCAGGAGAAAAACTTGCAATAATATTTTTTAGCGTATGATTCTTTCCATCATAAGTTGTAATAGGCGCTTCTTGTAAAAGCACATTTGGAGTATAAGTTTTGAATTTATCTTCTAACCATATAGCACAATTCTTCCAGCCTTTACTAGAGATAACTCTCGGCCCAAAACTTACTTGTTTTTCTACAAAATAATAAGCAGAATCTGCATTAAAAGTAGGGACTTCAGATTTTATTTTTGGGGTTTTTGGGCTTGTTTTTTGTTGAGAATCTGTAGAGCAAGAGGAAATAAACAAAATCAAAACTACTTCTAATACAGGCCAAACTCTTCTTTTTATAGGAGAGTTTTTATCTAAGATCTGATGTCTAATCTCTAACATCTATTTTAGTTCCCAACTACTCCCTTCATGACTATCCTTTATCTGTATTCCCGCTTTTCCTAATTCGTCACGAATTAAATCGGCAGAATCAAAATCTTTATTTGTTTTGGCATTTGCTCGAAGTTTGAGAACCAATCCCATTATTTCATTAGTGAGATCATTTTCACTACTTCCTTTTGTAGAAACAAAACCTAAGATATCTGTAACAAACGCAGTAAAGATATTCTTTAACTTTTCTAGATCAGAAGAAGTCATACTCTCTTTTCCGTCTTTTATGGAGTTGATGATTCTTACGCCATCAAATAAATGTGCGATTAAAATTGGTGTATTAAAATCATCATTCATAGCAGCATAGCAATTCTTCTCTAATTCATTAACATCATAAGTTGACTTTTTAGAAGGGGTTAATTTTTGCAATGTTTCCACTGCATTCATCATTTTATTAAATCCTTTTTCGGCTGCTTGCAATGCGGAATTGGAGAAATCAATTGTGCTTCTGTAATGAGCTTGCAAAATGAAAAAACGAATAGTCATAGCTGAGTATGGTTTTTCCAATTTTGCATGATCTCCTGTAAAGAATTCTTCCAAATTAATAAAATTTCCAAGCGATTTACCCATCTTTTTCCCATCAACAGTTATCATATTATTGTGCATCCAATAGTTCACAGGGCTACAATCATTACAAGCATTTGATTGTGCTATTTCTGCCTCATGATGCGGGAAAATCAAATCCATTCCACCACCATGAATATCAAAATTTTTGCCTAAGTACTTTTCTCCCATGGCTGAGCACTCCATATGCCAGCCTGGAAATCCTTCTCCCCAAGGAGATGGCCATTTCATAATATGTTCAGCAGATGCTTTTTTCCAGATTGCAAAATCAACAGGACTTTTTTTCTCCGATTGCCCATCTAAATCACGCGTTCCCTCCAAAGTATCTTCCAAATTCCTACCAGATAAAGTTCCGTAAGGATATTTTTCATTGTATTTGTTTACATCCAAATAAACAGATCCATTAACTTCATAAGCAAATCCAGCTTCTAATACTCCCTTCACCATTTCAATTTGCTCAATAATATGGCCTGTGGCTCTTGGCTCAATAGATGGTGGTAAGCAGTTTAGTTTTTTCATTGCACTATGGTAACTGATGGTAAAAAACTGTACGATTTCCATTGGTTCTAGCTGCTCTAATCTAGCTCTTTTTGCAATTTTATCTTCGCCTTCATCGGAATCATCTTCCAGATGCCCTGCATCAGTAATATTTCTGACATATCTTACTTTATAATCTGCATGTTTCAAATATCTGAAAACTACATCAAATGTAATCCCAGGTCTTGCATGTCCCAAATGTGGATCGCCATAAACAGTAGGACCACAAACATACATTCCTACATGGTTTTCAATAATCGGGTTAAAGAGTTCTTTCTTTCTTGTGAGTGTATTATATATTTGTATTTTCTTACTCATTATGTAGTAACTATATATCTTTCTTTCAGATTCTTTATCATATCTGAAGTGATTTTTTCTAGGTTATATTCTGATCTCCATCCCCAATCATATTGAGCATTTTTATCATCAATTGATGAAGGCCAAGAGTTTGCAATTTCTTGTCGGAAATCTGGCTTATACGATATTTCAAAATTAGGAATATGTTTTGAAATCTCAGTAGCAATCTGTTTTGGTGTGAAACTTATCCCAGCTAAATTGTAGGATGAACGGATTTTTACATTTTCTTGTTGTGTTTCCATTAGTTCAATAGTTGCTCTAATTGCATCCGGCATATACATCATAGGAAGAGCAGTGTCTTTATTTAAGAAACTTTCGTATTTTTCGTGGAGAATTGCCTTATGAAAAATTTTAACTGCATAATCAGTTGTTCCTCCTCCTGGATTTGTACGCCATCCAATTAATCCAGGATACCGAATACTTCTAACATCTACATTGTATTTTTTATTATAATATTCACACCATCTTTCACCTGCTAACTTACTGATTCCATATACTGTGTTTGGCTCCATTATAGTGTATTGAGGAGTCAGAATTTTAGGGGTAGTATGTCCAAAAACAGCTATAGAAGATGGCCAAAATAATTTCTTAATTAACTTTTGTTCTGCCAATTGCAGAATATTAGAAAGAGATAATGTATTTAATCTCCATGCTAATTCTACATTTTCCTCTGATTTAGCAGATAGCATTGCAGCTAATAAATATATTTGGGTGATTTTATTTTTTTTAATAACATCATATATTTTATTTTTATCTAATGCATTCAATTCTACGTAAGGACCTTCAGCCTCTACATTTTCAGAATGAATAACTGTAGAATGATCTCTCACTTTAGGATTAACAGAATAAATATCTGATGCAATTATATTTGTCTCACCATATATTTTTCGTAATGCAGTTACTAATTCCGACCCTACTTGTCCAGATGCTCCGATAATTAATATACGCTCACTCATTTATAGAATTATTTTGTACAAATATAATATAAACACTATACTATCAACAATAATTTTCTTATCAATAAAATGATAGTTTTGTATCTTTGCAAATAATTTAAAAATAACAGATGGATCCAAATGGAGGTAAAAAAAGAATGTTTAATAAACTTAATAAGCAACAAGCAATAGTAAAGCTTGAAAGAGAATCTTTTAAAAGAAAAACCATTTCCTTTTACAGATATGTGATTTTAGAAGATCTTTTAGATTTAAGAGACAAATTATATTCTCGGTGGGAAGAATTAGATGTTTTAGGAAGAATTTATTTAGCACATGAGGGTATCAATGCGCAACTAAGTGTACCTGAAGATAATTGGGGGGAATTTGTTAGTAACGTAAATTCTTATTCTCAATTTAAAAAAATGTTATTTAAAATTGCAGTGGAAGATGATGGGAAATCTTTTTTCAAATTAACGATAAAAATTCGAAATCAAATTGTGGCTGATGGATTAAAGTTGGACGAATATGACGTAAGTAATGTCGGTACACATTTAGATGCTAAACAATGGAATAAGGCATTAGAAAATGGAGCAATAGTGGTGGATATGCGCAATCATTATGAAAGTGAAATAGGTAGATTTGAAGGTGCTATTTGTCCTAAAACTGAGACTTTTAAAGAAGAATTACCAGCGGTAAAAGAGCTATTAACAGGAAAGGAGGATGAGCAAATTTTGCTATATTGTACAGGAGGTATTAGGTGCGAGAAAACTTCTTCCTACTTAAAACATCATGGCTTTACTGATGTAAATCAATTACATGGAGGTATTATCGATTATACCAGACAATTGAAGCAAGATAATTCTCTACAAAATAAATTTCAAGGTAAAAATTTTGTTTTTGATGAAAGATTGAGTGAAACAATTTCTGACAAAATAATAAGCAAATGCCACCAGTGTGGGGAGCCCTCTGACACTCATATTAATTGTAAGAATGTAAATTGTAATTTACTTTTCATACAATGTGAGAAGTGTAAAAAGGATTATGAAGGGTGCTGTTCGCCAAAGTGCATTTCAATTAGAAATTTACCGCAGGAGAAACAGACAGAAATAAGAAAAAGAAAGCAAAACAGAAAACGATTTCATAGCCATAGTAAAATAGATCTGAGTAAAGCATTTAACAAAGAAAATAATGGTTAGAATCACAAAAGCATTCAAGTTTGAAATGGCACATGCTTTGCATGGATATGATGGGCTTTGTAAAAATATTCATGGACATTCCTATCGTCTTTGGGTGACTATAAGAGGAGAAATAAAAAATGCGAAAGGGCATAAAAAAGATGGGATGGTGCTGGACTTTGATTTCATAAAGAAAATTATAAAAGAAGCAATTATAGAAAAATACGATCATTCTTTGGTGTTAAATGCTAATTCTCCACATGCTGAAATTGATTTATCAGCATTTGAAAAGGTTTTTTATTTACCCTTTCAGCCCACCTCCGAGAATTTAGTTAATGATTTTGCAAAGCTTATAAAAAGCAATCTACCAGGAAATGTTGAGCTACTTAAAGTTGTGCTTTCCGAAACAGCTACCTCTTTTGCTGAATGGAATCTGGAAGAAAACTAATCTGCATTCTCTTACATAACTTGCAAACAATTTGAATTTAGAAATATAGCTTACATATTTTTCTGAATGGAAATAATATAGATGATTATAGATTTCTTAAATCTTATTTAGCACATGAGTAGATTTTTTATTTTTTTAATGAGATTGGATTTACTGAATCTGTTGTAATATATGCATCAGGATTAATTTCTTTAATAATTTTTAAAACAGACTTTAACTTTCTTCTAGGTACAATACACCAATAAATTCTAACTATCCCATCTCTTCCTTCTCCATTGATTACAGTCACTCCATATCCTTGATCTCTTAATGCTTCTGCTACACTAGGTGATTTAATCGAAGTAAATACTCTAATTACTACGTCTCCAAATCCAAGTATTCTTTCTGCATAGTATCCTAGTATTGTTCCAGCAGAAAATCCAATTGCATATCCTGCTATTAAAATTGGCTTATCAATATCGTTAACAACTTTTGCTACTACAATTATCCAAATTACCGATTCAATAAGCCCTATTAGTGCTGCATATATTGGTTTATTTCTACTAATTAATCTAGCTCTCAGGGTTGCTAAACTTTGATCTGCAACTCTTAAAGAAAAAATAATAAATGCGGAAATAAATAAATTCACCTCTTATTTTAGTCTAAGATTTAATTCATCTAATTGTGTAGTGTCAATATTGGATGGAGAATTAATCATTATATCACGACCAGCATTATTTTTAGGGAAAGCAATAAAATCACGAATACTTTCTTGTCCTCCCATAATTGCACAAAGTCTGTCAAAACCAAAGGCAATACCACCATGAGGCGGAGCTCCATATTCAAAAGCATCCATTAAAAATCCAAATTGCTCTTTCGCTTTTTCATCAGAGAACCCTAAATGTTTAAACATTAATTTTTGCAAATTTCTATCATGTATTCTAATACTTCCACCACCAATTTCATTTCCGTTTAATACTAAATCATACGCATTTGCTCTTACTACAGCCGGATCTGTATCTAGTTTTGCAATATCCTCTGATTTAGGTGAAGTAAAAGGATGGTGCATTGCATGGTATCTTGCTGTTTCTTCATCCCATTCTAATAAAGGAAAGTCTAAAATCCAAAGTGGAGCAAATACTTCAGGATTTCTTAATCCTAATTCTTCTGCTAAGTGCAATCTTAAAGTTGAAAGCGCTTTTCTTGTTTTATCAGTATCGCCTGCTATTATTAAAAGTAAATCTCCTAGCTTACAATTAGTTTTTTTAGCCCATCTCTTTCTTGCGTCTTCGTCAAAGAATTTATCTACTGTTGATTTTGAGGTTCCATCTTCATTATACTTACAGTAAATAAGTCCTGTAGCGCCAACTTGAGGTGTTTTTACAAAATCAACTAATTTATCCAATTGCTTTCTTGTGTAGTTTGCACATCCTTTAGCATTAATTCCTACTACTAACTCAGCATCTTCAAATACACTAAAATTTCTGTCTTGACAAACATCATTCATTTCTATAAACTCCATTCCAAACCTTATATCTGGCTTGTCAGAACCATACATCTTCATAGCTTCAGCATAAGTCATTCTTGGAAATTTGGAAAGGTCAATACCTTTAATTTTTTTTAGAATATGCTTTATTAATCCTTCAAACATATTTAAAACATCTTCTTGTTCTACAAATGACATTTCACAATCAATTTGAGTGAATTCTGGCTGTCTATCGGCTCTCAGATCTTCATCACGGAAACATTTTACAATTTGATAATATTTGTCCATTCCAGCAATCATTAGTAGTTGCTTAAAAGTTTGAGGAGATTGAGGCAGAGCATAAAACTGTCCTTCATTCATTCTGCTAGGCACTACAAAATCTCTTGCTCCTTCAGGTGTAGATTTAATTAGATAAGGGGTTTCTATCTCACAAAATCCTTGAGTATCTAAATATTTTCTAGTTTCAGTTGAAACTTTTGCTCTAAGTAGTAGGTTGTCTTTTATTGGATTTCTCCTGATATCCAAATAACGATATTTCATTCTTAATTCATCTCCGCCATCAGTTTCATCTTCAATTGTAAATGGAGGAGTTTCAGCCGTATTTAAGATATGTAATGTTTCGACCTCAATTTCAATATTTCCTGTAGGAATATTATTATTTTTTGATGCTCTTTCAATTACTTTCCCTTCAACTTTTATCACAAACTCACGACCTAGCTTTCTAGCATTAGCGCATAAATCAGAATTAATATCCATATTAAAAGCTAATTGAGTGATTCCGTATCTATCTCTCAAATCTACAAAAGTCATACCACCAAGATCTCTTGTTTTTTGAACCCATCCACTTAGGGTAACTTTATCTCCAACATTATTTATGTCTAATGTTCCGCAATTATGTGTTCTTAACATCTTAAAAATATTTACATGCAATATTACAAAACAAAATCAGATATTTGCAAAATGAAAAAAAATCCTTGTGATAATCATCATTTTATGAAAGAAGCCCTAAAAGAAGCAGAAAAGGCACTAGAAAAAGATGAGGTTCCTGTTGGTGCAGTTGTTGTTTGTAAAAATCAGATTATTGCACGAGCTCATAATTATACAGAAAATTTAAATGATGTTACTGCTCACGCTGAAATGCAAGCTTTTACTGCTGCTGCAAATTATCTTGGAGGAAAGTACTTAAATGAATGCACTTTGTACGTAACTTTGGAACCTTGTATAATGTGTGCAGGAGCATCTTATTGGACTCAAATAAAAAAAATAGTTTATGGCGCAAAAGACGGGAAAAGAGGTTTCTCAAAATTATCTGAAAATATTTTGCATCCCAAGACAGTAATAGAAAACGAATTAATGAGTACAGAATGCTCAAAATTATTAACAGATTTTTTCAAATCAAAAAGATAAATAAACGTATTTTTGCCAAAAAATTATAATTATGTATCCAGAAGAAATGTGTGCTCCAATGCGAGAAGATTTAACTTCAGCTGGCTTTGTTGCTTTAAGAACTGCTGAATCAGTTTCAAACTTATTAGATAAAAAAGAAGGGACTATACTTGTTATGGTTAATTCTGTTTGTGGTTGTGCTGCAGGAAATGCAAGACCTGCCGTAAAAATGACGACTCAATTTGATAAAAAAGTAGATATTTTTGCTACAGTTTTTGCCGGACAAGACAATTCTGCTACTGCTAAAGCAAGAGAATATATGACTCCATTTCCTCCTTCATCACCTTCTATTGCAGTATTTAAAGATGGTAAATTAGTACACTTTATTGAGAGGCATCATATTGAAGGTCGTTCAGCCGAGATGATTGCTGATAATCTGAAGGATTGTTTTGATCAAATCTGCTAATTTGCATTAAATTGAAAAGAACTATTTTTTATTATAGCCAATTATTAAAAATAAGGCTTTCTACCACAGTTGTTTTTTCGGCAGTTGCTGGATTTCTTTTAGGTGCTACTATTTTTAGTCTTTCCACTTTTATTTGTTTAATTTTTGGCGGATTTTTAGTTACCGGATCTGCTAATGGTTTTAATCAGATTTTAGAAAAAGCACAAGATAAATTAATGGAAAGAACTGCAGTAAGACCATTGCCAAAAAGAAATCTGAGTGTCTTACATGCTTCAGTTTTTTCAATCATCATTGGTGTTTTAGGGGTTTATCTATTGAACTTCATCAATCCTCAAGGCAGTTTTTTTGGTTTAATGTCAAAATCTGGAGCTTTTGGCTTGTTCTCAATGGTGATTTATGTTTTGGTGTACACTCCATTAAAACGAGTCTCTCCACTATCAATTTCAATTGGGGCAATTCCTGGAGCAATACCTTTTTTGCTAGGTTTTGTTGCTGCAACTGATGATTTTGGATTGGCTGCAGGAATACTTTTTGCGATTCAGTTTTTTTGGCAATATCCACATTTTATTGCAATTGTTTGGGCGCAAGAGGACGCTTATAAAACGGCAGGATTCAAGATGATGTTTGGAGGGGAAAAAGGAAAATATGCTGCAAGTATTGCAATTATCACTTCAGTATTAATGACAATGATCTCAATTGCCGCTTATTTTTATGAGATTCCAAATTTAAATCTTTCAATTTATGGAGCAATAATGATCCTTATGCTAGGGATCTGGTTTACTTTAAAATCAATAAAATTGTATATTGATTGTAAAGATTCTTCTGCTACTAAATTAATGTTATCATCATTTGCTTATTTACCACTTATGCAAATAGTGTATATATTAGATAAATACCTTATTC
>Ga0315328_10001199_pt1 | contig 11889 bp, 9 predicted proteins | sample M120032315metaG_FD_203462 | JGI IMG/M metagenome (GOLD analysis project Ga0315328, IMG submission 203462) | Ammonia-oxidizing marine archaeal communities from Monterey Bay, California, United States - M1 200m 32315 | ecosystem: Environmental > Aquatic > Marine > Intertidal zone | place: USA... | reverse complement strand
ATAAGGAATATATAAATATTCTGCTGATCCACCTACTTTTAACCAACTAATATTTTTTAATGATTTACCAGAAAAAAAGCTTCCTTTAAAAGGATTATTTTTTTCTAATTGAAGTAATGCACTACTTAACTCATTCATTTATTTACCCAATTTTTCTAAAAAATCATTAGCTAATCTCGAGATACTTCCTGCTCCCATAAAAATAACAACATCATCTTTTTTAACTTCTTTAATAAGGAATCTTTCAACGGATAAGAAATTCTTAAGATCATAGGCTTCATTCTTGGAGTATTTTTTTATAGCTTGAGTTAAGTAGCTAGAATTATATTTTTTTATTTTTTTTTCTCCAGCTGAATAAATTGGGAGCACTAATGTTATGTCAGATTCTTTAAAACTTTTTTTATAATCATCAAATGTTTGTTTAACTCTAGAAAACCTATGCGGTTGAATAATGGTTATTATTCTTTTTTTATTAATTTGCTTTATTGCTTTTAATGTCGCGACTATTTCTGATGGGTGGTGTGCATAATCATCATAAAAATAAGCCCCTTTGTAATTTGAAATTAATGTCAGTCTTCTTTTAACTCCTTGGAAATTCTTTAAAGCTTTTTTTATTTTTGTAAAATTAATACCAAGCTTATGCGATACAGTAATTGCCCCCATGGCATTATTTAGATTATGCGTTCCATGCATAGGAAAGAAAATGTCCTTAAAAATTATATTTTTTTTATTTAACTGCTTCACCTCAACATCAAATAATTGTCCATCATTTTTTATTCTTATATTTTTAGCTCTATAATTAGCTTTAACTTTAGTGCCATAATAAACAATATCTGATCTTTTTTGTTTTATTGCTAATTTGTAAGCTTTATTATCATCAATGCATATTGCGGAGAAACCAAATATTGAGGTATTATTTATATACTCAGCAAATGCATCTTCTAGGTTCCTAAAGCTTTTATAGTAATCAATATGTTCATCATCAATAGAAGTTACTATACTGCAAAAGGAAGGAAGCTTAACAAAACTTCCATCTGATTCATCTGTCTCAACAATCATCCATTCACTTGATCCTAACTTTGTATTTGACCCAAAAGCATTAATAATTCCACCATTTATAACTGTTGGATCTAAATTTGAAGTTAAGAATATCTCAGAAATAACAGATATAGTTGATGTTTTTCCATGACTACCGGCTACAGTTATGGTTTTTTTCATTCTCATTAATTCGGCAAGCATCTCAGACCTGCTTATGATAGGAATACTTAAAGATTTTGCTTTTTTTATTTCAATATTTGAATCTTTAATAGCGGATGAGTAAACAATAAGTGAAGATCCAATAATATTTCTTTTATCATGACCAATATTTATTTTAATCCCTAGCCTTCTTAGCCTGGCAATATTTGAGCCATTCTTTATGTCAGATCCGCTTATCTTATATCCAAGACTATTTAGAATTTCGGCTAACCCACTCATACCTATACCGCCTATTCCAACTAAAAAAATCTTTCCTTTCTTATTAAGTAAATCCATTTTATCTTCTTATTAATTTTTCTGAAAATTTAACTATGTTTTCTGACGCATCCGCAAATCCAAATTTCTTTATTTTTGTAGAAAGTATATCAAGGTTTTGAGGGTTGCTAATAAGCTCCTCTATTTTTTTTGATAATTTATTAGGTTTTAGTATGCTCTGATTAAAAACTATAGCCGCTCCAGATTCTCCCAATCTTTTGGCATTAAACTCTTGGTCGCCATCCAAGGTATTAGCTAAAGGAATAAAAATACAAGGCTTCCCTATGACTGCCATTTCACTTATTGTTGAAGCCCCTGATCTAGAGATGATTAAGTCTGCTTCACTGATTATTTCTGGAAGGTTGTAGAAAAAATCTTTTACCAAATAATTTATTTTTCTTTTACTATAGTCCTCTTCTAATATCTCAACATCTTCCTTCCTAACTTGTTGAATTAACTTTAAATTATTTAAGATTCTATCAGGTAATTCATCCAAAACTTTCGGAATCAATGATGTAAAGTAACTTGCCCCTTGGCTACCGCCAAAAATTAAAATATTAAATTTTTCTTTTTGAGAATTTCTTTTAATGCTTTTAAAGTTTAGAATTTCTTTTCTTACTGGATTTCCAGAAAACTTTACTTTATGGCAATATTTTTTAGGGACAATACCTTTATCGTCAAAGCCTTTTGTTACTAAGTCAGCTATAGGTAATAAAAAATAATTTGCCCTACCTAATATCCTATTTTGTTCATGAATTAACATTTTTAAGCCACAAAATTTAGCAGCAATTAAAGGTGCTACTGACGGATATCCACCTACTCCTATAGCTAATACACATCTCATCTTAATGATCCAAAAGATAGAAATTAAGAATCCTGAAAGCAATCGAAAGAACGCCATAGGCCATTTAAGAGGGTTTTTATTTGTAAAAGTATCTGATGGAATTATTATAGTTTTTTCTGCAGGAAAATTTACTAATAAGTTTTTTACTCTTTTATCTGTCAAAAGTAAGATCTGATAACCTCTCTTATTTAATTCAGAAGAAATTCCACTTGCTGAAAATAAGTGACCTCCTGAAGCGCCTGCAGCTATTAAAATAGATTTTTTATTACTTATTCTCATGGCTAAATAATTTGCTTTTCTTCATTTAAATTATCAAATCTAGAAGTTGCTTTCTTTGTCTTCCTAGTTAAGGCTAAAAACATACCCATACCAATACCTGTAGCCAAAATTGATGAGCCGCCATAACTAATAAAAGGTAATGTCATCCCTTTAGCAGGAATTAAACTTAGATTAACAGCGATATGGATAAGTGTTTGCAATCCAAAAAGTATTATTAAACCTGAAGATGCAAGTTGGTTAAAAAAATTACTCTGATGCATAGATCTAATCAATCCTCTAGAAATCAAAATAAGGTAAAGCACCATTATGGGAAAAGTCACTATTAAGCCATTTTCTTCTGCAATAGCAGCAAAAACAAAATCTGTATAAGCATCTGGTAAATGGTACTTTACCCAACTTTCACCAATTCCTTTACCAAATAATTGTCCGTTTTCTATTGCATCTATTGCTGCTTGGGTTTGAGTTAATTTAGAATTAATTGCACCACTTCCAAACCATATTTCAATCCAAGAATCTAATCGTGCTGAGAAATGAGGAAAACTATAATAAAAAACTAAAATGGATATCATGGAAATTATTCCAATAGGGGCAATTATTAACCAAGGAAATCCTTGAATAAATATTATGCAAGCAAGAGTTAAAAATAATAAAATTGTCTGACCTAGGTCGGGTTGAAGCATTAAAAGGAAAGATACAATCAAAAAAGCTATAATTGGTATGAATCCCAATATTTTATTATTTTCTAGTCTTGATCTTGCAAAAAACCATGATGATAAAACTATAATAACTGGTTTAATAAATTCTGAAGGCTGAATAGTAATAAAACCCGCTAGAGAGATCCATCGTGAAGCGCCCCCACTAGTTAGCCCAAATAGAAGAGTTAATATAATTCCAAATATACTTATAAAAAAAATAATGAACGAAAACTTTCTTATAAATTCTGGCGATAGAATTGAAATAAGGATCATTAAAGAAATTGATAAAAACAAAAATATAGATTGCTTTATTAAGAAATAATATTGATTAGTATTTAACTGATTAGCCTCAACAGGACTTACAGCCAATGAAAAGAAAAGCCCTATTAAACCAAGGGTAATAAAACCAAATAACATTAACCGATCAACAGTAAACCACCAGTTACCAATCGGTCCCATATTTGTTCTCGAAATTCTTAACATTCCTTCACCAAATTATTAACTGCCTTTATAAAGACGTCTCCTCTTTCATTAAAATCTTTGAATTGATCTAATGAACTACAGCCAGGTGATAATAAAATGACACCTCTTTTATTAGCCTTTGCATCATTATAAGCTGATTTTGTTGCGCACTCTAAATCTTTAGATAACTCATATTCAAGTTGATCCGGGACAATTTTCTCTAACTCATCAGAAGATGATCCTATAAAAAATACCTTTTTAATATGGTTTGAATCTAGCTGAAGTTTTGAAAGATCATTATTCTTAGAAAGACCTCCTAAGATCCAATAAATATCAGTGAATTTACTAACCGCATAATTAGCTGCTGCTGGATTAGTTGCCTTAGAATCATTTATGAATACTATATTATCTTTACTATGGATTTTGTTAATTCTATGCTCAAGATTCTTAAAATTAAGTAAAGCTTCTATAACCTTATCCTGCTTGATATCAAGAATATCTGTAACTGCAAAAAGTGCAGGAATTAAATCCTTATAAGAGAAATTAGGCAAATCAAATAGCTTATTACTAGAGAATTTATCATTATTGAGTATTATTTTTTTTGGCAAAGGGTTTATTTTTGAAATACAATTCTTATAAGTTAATGAATCATTTAGAATTGCAAAATCATTAGATCCTAAATTTGAGAAAATTTTAAGTTTTGTCTTTTTATACTCATCAAAAGAACTATATCTATCAGCATGGTCATTTGAAATATTTAACAATACAGCAATATCAGATCTAAATTCATTAAATAGCTCTATTTGAAATGACGAAACCTCAAAAACATAAATTCTTTCTTCATTTATTTCTTTTTGAGATAGAATAGGAAGCCCTATATTACCAGCTAAGCTAACTTTCCTTCCATCTGCTTCCAAAATATCTTTGAGTATAGATACAAATGTAGATTTTCCATTTGTTCCTGTAACGGTGATAATCTTATCCTTAGAATTATTATTTTTATAATTTTGAAAAAAAATTTCAAAATCACCTATGATCTTAATTTTATTAATTTCTAATGATTTTTTTACTATTGGTGATTTATTTTTATAACTAACTTGAATGCCTGGAGATGGAATTAAAAAATTCATTTTTTCCCAAGGCCAATCATTAAGATCTAAAAAATTTATACCTCTTTTAGTTAGTCTATCTCTTATTAAGACATCATCATCCCATAAAAAAAGGTTAGCAGATGTTTCTTTTAACGCTTCATAGGTTGATAATCCACTCTTACCAAGGCCATATATAATAATATTCTTACCATCATATTTATCGCTAATAATCATCTACCTTAGTTTTAATATCGCTAAACCTATGATTGCAAATACGAAAGATATGAACCAAAATCTAATAATTATAGTTGATTCTGACCACCCCTTTTGCTCAAAATGATGATGTATGGGAGCCATCAAGAAAACTCTTTTTTTAAATAATTTAAAAGATATGACTTGTATCATAACAGAGATAGTCTCAATCACAAAAACTCCTCCAATAACAAAAAGCAATAATTCATGCTTTGTAATCACTGCAGTAGAGCCTAAAACTGAACCTAACGATAATGAGCCAGTATCCCCCATAAATATTTTTGCTGGCGGGGCATTAAACCAAAGGAAACCTAAACAGCTTCCTATAAGGGAGAAACATAAAACACTTATTTCACCTGCAGATGAAACATAATTAATATTCATATTATTAGAAAATATATCATTACCAGATAAGTAAGAAATTACAGCAAAACTTGCTAACGTTATTATAACCGGAACAATTGCAAGACCGTCTAAGCCATCAGTTAAATTAACAGCATTAGAAGAGCCTATTATTACGAGACAAGTAAAAACATAATAAAATAATAACCCGACAAGAACTGTACCAGTTATAAATGGAATTGATAGAGAATACCTAAATTCTAAATTTGATTGAGAAGAAATAAGATAAATAATAATCATCGAGAATAAAATTTGTATAGCTATCTTTTGACGAGATGAAAGACCTTTTGGGTTTTGTTCTCTTATTTTTTTCATATCGTCTAAAAATCCTAAGAAACCAAATAACAAGGCGGTAAGTAAAATTATTCCTATATAAACATTGGTAATGTCAGCCCATAACAATGTGCTAAAAAAAAAGCTAAAAAGTATTAATAAGCCTCCCATAGAAGGGGTACCTTTTTTTCGTATTATATGACTCTCTGGGCCGTCATCTCTTATTGGTTGTCCTCTTACCTGAATTAGCTTCATTGATTCAATAAATTTATATCCGAAAGTCAAAACTAAAGTTAACGAAGTAAGAATCGAAAAAAAAGCCCTTATAGAAATACTTGAAAAAAAAGATGAATCAATAAAATTAAAGCCCATTATTTCTGTTAAATATAATATCACTAAGCTATCTTTCTAAGTTGTTTATAAGATATAAATTGATTATTTATTTTACTAATATTTGAACCTGAAGATCCCTTTAATAAAACAATATCACCTTCCCTAAGGTAGTTTTTTAGTTGAGGTATTAGTTCATTAACATTGCTGAAGGCTTTTCCTTTTTTCTCAAAATTAATATCTTCCCACAAATACCTCATCTCTTTACCTATCGCATATACAAAATCTATATTGGATAGATTAATAACTTCAGCTAATTTTTTATGTAAAATTTTAGATTGGGAGCCTAATTCGAGCATATCACCTAAAAAAGCAATTACTCTTTGTGAAGAATCCTTTCTTATTTCATTTAAGGAGTTAATTGATGCTGCCATTGAATCTGGATTTGCATTATAGCTATCATCAATTATCGTAATATCTTTATTAAAATAATTGATATTATATTTATCACCTCTTCCCTTCAAAGGTTTAAATTTTTCAAATTCTTTTATAAATTCTTCATAAGGATTATTAGTTAACTGACAAGCCAGTATAGCGGGTAAAGTATTCAAAGCTATATGTCTCCGTGCAAATGGAACAGAATATTTAAGTTCTTTATGTTCTAATTTTACCTCTAAAAAAGATTGATCAGTATGGGTAATATATTTAACTACTTTAATATTTGCTTTCTTAGAATCTCCAAATGAAAAAATCTTAATATTTTTATTTAAATTAGGTATTTTACCGATTTCGTTCAAAAGATTATCGTTAATAATTAAGCTCCCGCCTTGGGTTAATCCTTTTACAATTGAAGTTTTTTCTTTTTTTATCTCTTGCTGATCTTTGAAAGATCCCATATGAGCCTTCCCTGCATTATTAACAATAGCAATATGAGGAGAGACAATTTTTGCCAAATTGGCAATTTCGCCTTTTTTGTTCATACCAATTTCAAAAATTCCATAGTTTGCATTTGTCGGCATACTTGCTAAAGACAAAGATACTCCAATAATATTGTTGTATGATTTTTTTGATTTATGAACCTCTCCAAAAACTGATAAAGAATTTGCTATCATTTCCTTTAAAGTAGTTTTTCCAGAACTTCCTGTTATCGCAATTATCTTTGCGTTAGATCTTCTTCTTGAATGCCGCGCTAACTTTAATAGGGCTCTCAGAACATCATTTACAAAAATAACCTTATCAGAGCTTATTTTGGAAGGTTTATTAGAAATTACAGCGCAAGCGCCTTTTCTTATCGCATCATTAATAAAATCATTTCCATCAAAATTTGGACCAGGCAGAGCAAAGAATATATCTCCCTTATTAATTGTTCTTGTGTCTATAGAAATTCCCGATGCAGACCAATCGGTAAAACCATGGCCGTTAATAACTGTTATAACCTCTTTACCATCCCATAATTTATTTTTCATTTAACTTCCTATTATATCGCTAATCACATTTTGATCTGAGAAAGGTAATGTTTTGCTTCCTATTATTTGAACTTTTTCATGGCCTTTCCCAGCAATAATAACTGAGTCACCTAACTCTGAAATGCCTAAAGCTTTACTAATTGCTTCAGATCTATCAGGAATCTCAATTCCTGAAGGACATTTATCTAAGATCGCCTTTCTAATTTTCTTAGGGTTTTCGTTTCTTGGATTATCATCTGTAATAATAACTTTATCTGAATAATTTTGTGCTATTTCACCCATTAATGATCTTTTAAAGGAATCTCTATTTCCTCCGCACCCAAATACAAGAATTATATTTCCTTCTGTTAGTTCACGAAGAGAAAAAAGTGCTGCGGTTAATGCATCTGGAGTATGAGCATAATCAACATAAATTTTAGCACCATTTTTAGCTCTTCCACAAAACTCTAATCTTCCCGTAATAGGTCTAAGGTATTGAATTTTTTCGAAAACTTTTTCAGAAGGAATTCCTGAAGCCACTGCTAATCCAGTTGCACACAATATATTCATAGCCTGAAAATATCCCTCTACTTTTAATGGAATAGAAAATTGCCTTCCACTGTATTGGAAAATCATTTCCATGCCATTTTTATTAGGTACAACCCTTCGTAAATTAAAAGCATTAGCAGATTCACCTACTTCAATTACACCCTTTCCACTTTGCTTTATAATTTCTGACAATTCTCGTCCTTCTTCTGTATCTACACAAATCACTGAATAATTATCTTTGGGTAAAATTTCTGTAAAAAGTCTTTTTTTGGCAGAAAAATAATCTTCCATATTATTATGGTAATCTAAATGATCTTGGCTAATATTAGTAAATCCTGCAGCTCTAATTTGTACTGAATCTATTCTATGTTGGGCGAGTCCATGGCTTGAGGCTTCTAAAGCCAAGTGAGTTATTTCTTCCTTATAAAGCCTTTGAAGCATTTTATGTAAAGCTATGGGGTCCGGCGTTGTATAATTTGTATCCTGTATTTCTTCACTGCCTACAATACCCAATGTTCCAATACTTGAAGATTCTAATCCAATTAACGCCCATAATTGTTGTAAAAAATTTGTCGTTGAAGTTTTGCCATTTGTCCCTGTAATTGCGCATATAGTATTTGGAAATTCCGGAAAAGATTTAGACGCAATATTTGACAAGAACTTCCTAGGATTATTTTTTTTTACTACTGGAACGGTTAAATTTTTTGAATAACTATCAGAAGCAACAATAGCACAAGCCCCTTTGTTTATTGCTTCTTCGATATAATCTTCCCCTCTATTAATTTCACCTTCAATAGCAAAAAAGATATAACCTTCTCTTACATCTCTACTATCACATGTTATACCTTTAACTTTAATCTTGTCTGAAAGAGATTCATCTATTTCCTTTAAGTTAATCATTGTATGTAAGCTCTTGCATGATTTTGATAAAATTCTTTAGATTCATTTTTTTTAGCTACCTTTAGTAATGGGGCAGATAATCTTATTATTTCTCCTGCTGTAGGAGCTGCATTCCAATATGAGGATGATCCTCTGACACCTTTTTTACCTTTGGGCTCATCAAGACTGATAAGTATTATATATTCTGGACGCCACCCTGGAAAAGCACCTACAAAACTAGTTAATCGTCCGCAGTAACCTCCTGTAGAGCAAGGCTTATCGGCTGTTCCTGTTTTTCCAATAACCTCATAACCATCGACATCAGCTTTTTTCCCTGACCCAGACTTAACCACTTGTCTCATTACATACCGCATAGTTTCGCTTACTTCTGATGATATTAGCTTTGTATTATTTTTGTTTATATTTTTATTTAAATAAAGAGTTGGTTCAATTAAATAACCACCATTGACGATTGAAGCCGCTGCAGATGCGAATGATAAAGGCACTACACTTATACCTTGTCCAAAAGAAATTTGTTCCATCGACAAATCATCCCATCGCATAGGTAAAGACGGTTTACCCATCTCATAAAGTTCTAAGAATTGTTCATCAAGAATTCCAGTTTCTGATAAAAATCTTTTTTGCGTATTTAGTCCAGTTATTCTAGCTATTTGAGCCATACAAATATTAGATGATTTTATTAAACATTCGGCCGCATTTAAAAATTGCACTTTACTTTTCTTATAATCTGAGAGACATCCCTTACGACTTTTATTAATACATTTCCAAACATCAAATTCATCGGATAGTGATATCGTTTCTTCCTCCAATGCCATCGCTAATGTAAATATTTTCATCACAGAGCCCAATTCATAACTGCCCTGAATGGCTCTATTGAATCTTTTCTCTTTAGTGTTTACCGAAGAATAATAATTAATTTTGTTTGGGTCATAATTTGGTAATGAGGCAAGGGCTATTATTTCCCCATTATTTGCATTTAAGATAATTCCAAAACCAGCCTTAGCATCGTATTTATCAATAGCTTCAAATAGCTTTTTTTCAAGATGATTTTGTACATTTATATTAAGTGACAAATCAATTCTTTCAGATTTAATGTTATTTTTGTATATCCATCTCTCAAAACCAGCAGATGAATTTTCTTCAAAATCTCTATTAGAAAAACCTAAGATATGTGAGGCAAGATTTTTATTGGGAAAAACTCTTCTCCATACATTATTAAATTCTACCTCAGCAACACCAGAATTTAGCAATTCATATTGTTCTTTTTCGCTAATATCATTGACCAATTCTATATAACGTCCTTTTGATAATCTTTTTGATATAACTTCTGGATCTTGCTTTAAATAGGGGGATAATTTAATTGCTGCTTCATGAATATCAAATTCTTTTTCGTTTGATCTTTTAACTACAGCAGCCCGCACAGTTCGAACAGTTGTAGTAAGTAAATTTTTTCCACTCCTATCGTAAATATCAGGCAGTGGCTTACTTTCGGATAAAGCGATTGAATTCCTTGGTTGACTTATTACTTCTCCAGGAAAAATTGATAAGAATGTATTTCTAGCTGAGAAAATAGAGAAAAATACAATAAAGAAAACAAGGGCTACTTTTAATCTTTCCTTACCAACATGAATAGGGTTTTTATCTTTTGAACTATTATTATTTAAAGATTTTTCTTGCTTGTATAGATACGAAATATCATCACCAGCAACAATCCTATTTTTTATCTTAAAGTCTTTTGTCATTATTCGCCCTCCTCAATATTTTGAGGAATAATAGTAATTTGATCACCTGAAATTGGTCTTAACCTTAGTCTATCTGAATACTTTTTTGCTAGCCGCTCTAAATTATCAGGGCTAACAATAATTGCCCATTCAGTTTGTAGTTGATCTCTTTTATCTAGTTCAGAGAAGATTTCTTTTTTTAGATAATTATTTTGCTTTTCTAATTTTATAACTTCATAACTAATTGTGTAATGATAAATATTTATTGAAAGAAATATTAAAAGTAATAAATAGGAAATATATTTTAGCATTCTACACCTCCATACTCTTGATAGTTGTGATTGTTTTTATTTAGATCAAGTAAAAGGCTTGAGCGATAAACCCATCTTAATTTAGCTGATCTGGATCTTCTGTTTTCTTTTATTTCAAGGTTACTAGCTTTTAGAACTCTTCTACTTTCATAAACAAAAGGTTTATTTACATTTTTTTTATTATAATTTTTTTTAGAAACAGAATTATCTCTAATAAAATTTTTAACTATTCTATCTTCGAGCGAATGGAAAGAAATCACTATAAGCTTTCCGCCTTCTGATAGAAATTTTTCAGACGATAAAAGCGCATTGTAAAGTTGTCTTAGTTCGTCATTTATATAAATTCTTATAGCTTGGAAAGTTTTCGTAGCAGGATGTATTCTTTTACTTTTACTTTTATTTCCCTTTAAAATTATCTCAACTAAATCAAAAGTAGTTTCTATTTTTTTAATTTTTCTTTGATTAATAATCTCTTTGGCAATTTTCCTAGAGGAACGCTCTTCACCATAAGTATATATAATATCTGCTAGCAAGCTCTCACTCGTAGAGTTAATTAAATCATAAGCATTATCTCCCTTTTGACTCATTCTCATATCTAGAGGAGAATTATGTTGAAACGAAAAGCCTCTATCTGGAGAACTTAACTGCATTGAAGATAGACCAAGATCTAATAAGATACCGTCTACTGTTTTAAACCCAAGAGATGTTAAATAATTTCCTAGATCTCCAAAATTGCCGTGCATTGGATAGAATCTTTCTTCATAAATTTCTTTTATGTCTTTACATAAATCTATCGCAAAAGAATCTTTATCAATTCCAATTA
>Ga0315328_10001196_pt1 | contig 11906 bp, 11 predicted proteins | sample M120032315metaG_FD_203462 | JGI IMG/M metagenome (GOLD analysis project Ga0315328, IMG submission 203462) | Ammonia-oxidizing marine archaeal communities from Monterey Bay, California, United States - M1 200m 32315 | ecosystem: Environmental > Aquatic > Marine > Intertidal zone | place: USA... | reverse complement strand
CACGAGGAAGGTGAGGGCGGATGACCGAAATTTATGAACTAATATTCGAAATCGGCCTTATGCATTATCTGATTGTATCGGGGTCTGTTTTCGGTTTAGGGACTGCTATAGCGCTTGGTAAACGCAGCGCCATCGCCGTATTAATGGGGATTGAACTGATGCTAAATGGTTCGATTTTGGCGCTGTTAGCATTTTCCCGATTTCCGCAGAATACTTCGGGTGATGCGGGGTTGGTAGATGGTCATGTGTTTGTTGTATTTATCTTAAGTGTCGCCGCGGCTGAAGCAGCAGTTGCTCTTGCGCTTTCGGTGTTGGTTTATCGAAAGCGCGAAACAGTTGATCTTGATCGAATTAACTTGATGCGTTGGTAATTGGGGTGTCATATGTGGGTTAAGTTTATGGATGTTGAGGACGGCTACTCAGCTGAGATGTGGCGCGAAATTTTCAATCAGGAGGCACTTGCTGTTCGTATAATCCCCCCGATTGAGACAACTAGGATGAGTGAACCTCGTGAACTATGGATCCCTGATGGAAAAACACACGTAGCGCGGGAGGTTTTGAATAAAATTTAATGTTTTTACCTGATATTCCAGAATTTCTTATTTGGCTGATATACCTGGCTCCACTCGGATCCGCAGGGGCCATAGCTGTATCAATATTTGCTAGAAACACTCATTTGGCTAATATCTTGCCGGAAAATAAGGCAGGAAATATAGCCATAGGGTTTGCGATCTTGTCATGGGTATTAGGTCTGTGGACACTGGATATGTCCATCGGGCATCATGGCGAAGATATTGGGCTTGGCGAATACTTATGGCTTTCTGTTTTCGATCTCCAGATCAGCTTCGGGCTTGGTATTGATGGCCTGTCGGCAGTAATGATATTCGTAGTCACATCAATCGCGTTGTTGGTGCAATTATATTCGATGGGTTACATGGAACACGACCCCGCGTACTCGAGATTTTTCTTGTTTATGTCGCTCTTTGTCGCGTCGATGTTGGGGTTAATTATGGCCTCGAGTCTTTTACAGCTTTTCATACACTGGGAACTAGTGGGCCTTACGTCATATCTACTCATAGGATTTTGGTTCGATCGCCCGTCGGCTGCTGCGGCTGCTAAGAAAGCATTCATTGTTACTCGGTTCGGTGATATTGGATTAGTTCTGGCTGTAACTCTTATATGGGCCAAGACCGGAACATTTTCGATTAGTGAAATTAATGAGATGGCGCATCTGGGTTTAATTTCGGCACCAATCCTCACTGGATTCACTATTGGCTTATTAGCGGGAGCGGCCGGTAAAAGCGCTCAATTTCCCCTACATTTCTGGTTACCCGACGCAATGGAAGGACCGACCCCTGTCTCGTCGATAGTTCACTCAGCGACCATGGTAGCTGCCGGAGTTTATTTACTCGCCAGATTTTTTCCAACTATTGAAGCCGCACCAGAATCAGTGTCAACAGCAATAGCCTATGTCGGTGGCTTTACTGCCATTTTTGCGGCTTCCATGGCGTTGGTTGCGACTGACATAAAACGTGTTTTGGCGTACTCAACAATTTCTCAGTTGGGTTATATGGTGATGGCAATTGGTCTGGGTGGATATGTGGCTGCGATATTTCATCTTTTTACGCATGCATTTTTCAAGAGTTTACTTTTTTGGGGTGCTGGGTCCGTAAGCCATGCAACAGGTACATTCGAAATGCCTAAGATGGGTGGCTTGCGCACCACAATGCCTCTGACATTCCTAACGTTTGTAATTGGCTCATTATCGTTATCAGGAATTTTCCCACTCGCTGGGTTTTGGTCAAAAGATGAAATTTTGTTAGAGGCCTGGCACGTTGATAAGTTATTGTGGATTGTCGGAACGCTTGTGGCATTCATGACTGCCTTGTATATGTTTAGAGTGATTTTCATGACTTTTTTTGGCGAATACAAAGGAGGCGATCCGTCTGGGTTGCATCATAGTTCTAAAGATGAACCCCATGGAGACTACCAGGGACAGGTTACAGAGTCTCCCCCGACAATGGGAGTTCCAATGTTAATTGGGTCGGTGGCGGCAGTCATATTAGGTTTTGCTGCGCTGCTTCACTTTGGTGAATTTGTTGAGGGAGCACTCCCTAAGGAAATGCAGCATTTTCATTTCCATATGGACAGTTTTGTCTTGACTATCTCTACTATCGTGGCGCTAGGTGGAATCGGCGCTGCCGCTGCGATTTATTTAGCAAATCAGCCTTCATCCGCAGTTATTCAGGATCGATTTCCCCGAGCACACAATATTCTTAGAAGACTTTATTACGTCAATGAATTTGCGGAGGATGGCGTGGTGCGTATGGCGTTGCTTAATGGTGTCGCGCGAGGGGCAGAGACCGTTGATCGGCAGGTAATTGAGCGTGTAGTCAATGGAGTGGGTTCAGGAACAAAACTCTTAGGCGAAGCTCTGAGGAGGACTGAAACAGGACAATTGCAAAGTTACACGTCTCTTTATATGGTGGGCGTTGTGGCCGTCACCGGAGGCTTCTTAGTCTTGTCTGGGGATATGTTGAGCTCCATCGGGATCGATGTGCATGCAATTATTGACTACTCATTTAAATTACTCAATCCAAAAAATTTGATTCCACCGAAGTAATGAGAGGAGAAGTTTAGTGTTAGCTGCGTTCCTATTACTACCTCTCGCAGGAGGATTACTCACTGCATTTCTACCTGAGTCACGAAAAGGCGAAGCTCGATGGATCGCTTTATTTTTCACTACCCTCGCCTTTCTAATTTCGATAATTATGTATGTGATGTATGACAACACTGCCGGAGGTTTGCAGTATGTAGAGACAACTGAGTGGATTTCGACTGATTTATTTACTCTAAGCTTTGGACTTGGAATTGACGGCTTGTCGGCCCCAATGATTTTATTGTTGGGACTACTTTCGGTTGTCGCGGTGTTGATTTCTTGGAATATTTCAGAGAAAACTGGCCAGTATTTTAGTTGGTTGTTACTACTTGAAAGCGCCGTTGCAGGCGTGTTTCTCTCACTAGATTTGATACAATTTTTCCTTTTCTGGGAGCTGGAACTGCTTCCGATGTTTATGTTGATATCCCGATGGGGAACAGGGCGTAAACTTTATTCGGCGACGAAGTTCTTACTGTATACGTTGGCTGGTTCGGCGTTAATGTTGGCTGGCTTTCTGCTTCTAGGAGCTGCTGGTAATTCGTTCGATATTCAGACATTGACGGATTCTCCCGTCACGGATGCAGCAATTCCTCTAGGTTTGATCTTTTGGTCAATTATGCTTGCATTCCTGGTCAAACTACCGATATTCCCAGTTCATACATGGTTACCCGATGCACATACTGATGCGCCGACAGCGGTTTCGGTCATGCTGGCTGGCGTACTTTTGAAGATGGGTGGTTATGGAATTTTACGCATCGCGGTCCCACTTCTACCGGAGGTCGCATACGATTCGCAGACAATTCTTGCCACGTTAGCCGGAATATCGATTATTTGGGGTGGAGTGATAACACTCCGTCAGACTGATCTCAAGAGACTTATTGCGTACTCGTCGGTGTCGCACATGGGTTATGTTCTCCTCGGTGTTAGCGCCATGAACTCAGTTGGGTTTAGTGGTGCTGCGTTCCAGATGTTTACGCACGGAACTATCACAGGTCTTTTGTTTGTGATGGTTGGATATGTATATGAACGGACCCATACGCGACAAATCTCTGAGATGTCAGGTCTAATGCACCATCTGCCTAAGGGCGGGGTCATTATGGTAATTGCCGGTCTTGCCTCATTAGGATTACCAGGACTGTCTGGATTCGTCGCTGAGCTCACGGTGTTTTTGGGAGCCCTTGAACCCCATCCCGTGGCAACTATCTTGGGTATTCTTGGAGTGGTTCTTTCATCGGGATATATCTTGTGGACTGTACAACGAGTGTTTCAGGGGCCGCCTAGAAAAGAGTGGGAACATCTCCGCGATAGTACTTCATGGTACGAATGGCTAGCTATTGCGGCTTTATTGATACCGATTATTTTATTTGGTATTTATCCAGCTCTGCTAGCTGAGTCTATTGAGAGTGGAATAGTTCCGATTGCTCAAGTGATGGAAGCTCTGGAGGAACTAGTATGACGCTCATTGACCATCTGAACCTAGTAGCCCCAGCTCTTCTGACATTTTGCGGTTCCGGAATTATTCTTATGCTCGGACTTTTGCCGATCAAGAAGAGGTATCTTGGGTTTTGGACGAGCCTTTCGCTCGTTTTAGCATTTGCCTGGCTTGTAGTCCATCACCTAAATCAAACTGATGCAGTTGGGCTTTCGGGGGCGGTTAAGCTTGATGCATTCGCAATCTTTTTCTCTATGATCATCGTGGGAGCCACAATCGCGGTAGTATTGGCAACTCAAGATTGGGCAGCCAAGCTCGAAAATGAGATGGAGTTTTATGCCTTGCTCCTGACTGCAGTGGGAGGGATGTTAATACTTACGCAGGCAAACGACTTAATCACTATTTTTATAGCGATTGAGACGATTTCACTCTCTCAATTTATTCTCGCGGCAGTAGTGCGAGATGATCGCGGAGCGGAAGCTGGTCTGAAATATTTATTGACTGGTGCGGTAGCGGCGGCGGTATTGCTCTATGGGCTCGTGTTCCTTTTTGGAATATCAGGGTCAACTTCCTTGGATTCAATCTCTCAGTTTATTCTTTCTTCACCAGAGGAATTTAAGCTAGTACTGCTTCTCACATTCATATTTATCACGGCAGGTGTTGGATACAAAATGGCGCTCGCGCCGTTTCACGGCTGGGCCCCGGATATTTATCAGGGCGCGCCGAGCCCCGTGGGAGCATTTCTTTCGGTTGCCTCTAAAGCAGCGGGGTTTGCTATCGCATTGAGAATTCTATACGGTGGACTCGCTGGCGGAGACTCTTTTTTATCAGATGATATGAGCCAGATTTTTTCAATATTGGCGATTGCGTCGATGATTATAGGAAATACAGGTGCACTTCGACAAACAGATGCAAAACGTTTGTTAGGCTACTCTTCGATCGCGCAGGCAGGCAATATTGCAGTTGGGTTGGCGGCTCTCGCAGTTGGTTCTACGCTGGGTGCGGGTGCGGTAGCGTTCTTTGTCGGAGCCTATCTCTTTACTAATCTCGGCGCTTTTCTTTGCGTTCATATAGTAGAACATAAAGTGGCAAACACTGAAATTGCAGGATATGCGGGAATGCTGAAGAGATCTCCCTTTTTAGCAGTGGTGTTAACGATTAGCTTACTTTCACTGACCGGTATCCCACCGACAGTCGGTTTCGTAGCCAAGGTGTATGTATTCAATGCTGCAATCAGTGCGGGTAATGCGTGGTTGGTTGGGTTGGTTGCAGTCGCGGTAATTAACACGGCAATATCGGCTTATTACTATCTCCGCTGGGTTCGGATTATGTGGCTTGAGGACTCAGAAGAGAACGCTACGCAGATTCGACCTAATGGTTGGCAACAGTTTGTTTTAGCACTGATGGCTCTAGGGATCGTTCTATTGGGAGTTCTTCCTAATAGGTTAATTAATTTGGCGAAAGCGGCCGCTGAGACGTTGATGTGATGTCAGCTGATGAAATCCAATATGAGATTGAGCTTGTTAGCATCGATTCAGAGGCTATTCCAACCGAAGCCCATGCGGCGGTAACTCTGGCGAAGGAAATATTGACTGAGATCGGGCAATCTAATGTGATGTTGAGCGTGGTCTTTGTTTCCGCATCGGCAATGAGAAATATGAATAACGAGCATAGAGGAATTGATGCCCCCACTGACGTTCTATCGTTCCCGATAGATCAGGAGTGGCTCAAGTTGGCTGAGGTTTCATCCGAGAATTTCGGCGATGTCGTGATTTGTCAGGAAGTAGTCAGAAAGAATGCAGAATCGGCGGGTCTTCAATTTAAAGTTGAATTAAATCATGTTATTGTTCATGGTTTGTTGCATCTCTTAGGTCACGTTCATGATAATGAGGAAACCGAACGACTAATGTCGAGACTTGAGGAAGACTGGCTTGGTGAACACATTCATCAATAGACTTTGCAAAGTGGATGGTCTGACGGAGCCTGGTTGCTGCTAGACTGGAGATCGCTTCTGTTGGAGGTCAAATGGCTCAAGAGGTTTTGTATCGAAAATGGCGCCCTAATCGATTTTCAGAAGTGTTTGGTCATGACGCTGTAGTCCAAACTCTTAAAAATGCGGTTAAGTCAGATCGCATATCTCACGCATATATGTTTTCTGGTCCCCGTGGCACTGGCAAAACTACTCTTGCAAGAATTTTATCTAAGGCCGTTAATTGCGAGAGTACGGTGGATGGTGATGTGTGTGACCAGTGTTCATGCTGCGTGGCGCATGATACAGGTCGTGCTATTGACTTAATTGAAATCGACTCAGCTGATGGCGGTAATGTAGATGGAATGCGTGAGTTGGCGGAGAAGGCGATGTACGCGCCAGTAAGTAGCCGCTACAAGGTATATATACTTGATGAGGTTCATTCCCTCGCGGCCAGTCGCCAAGCTTTTAACGCGCTGCTTAAGATATTGGAAGAGCCTCCACCTCATGTGATTTTTGCCTTTGCCACCACTGAAGTTGACAAGGTAATTCCGACAATTTTATCAAGATCACAGAGATTTGATTTATCGCGTATTCCAATGGATACCGTGATAAAAAGACTTACTCAGATTGCAGACAGTGAAGGATTCACGATCGAGGACGCGAGTTATAAACTAATAGCACGATACGCTACTGGTTCACTTCGTGATGCAGTGAATGCATTGGATCGTGTGACTGCATCGTTTGGCCCAAGCCCTAATGTAGACGAGATTCGAGCCAGCCTTGGCCTGACGATGGATGATCGTGCTATCGGAATTGCGGCTTCAATATTTGGTCATGATCTGAAATCTAGCCTTATGTCGGTTAACTCGGCAGTTGCAGATGGCATTAATATTCGAAAACTCGCGAGTGATATTGTTCTTGTTATGCGCGCCGTACTTCTGACAAAAGCGGGTGCCGCTGAGGAACTCGAATTTAATGAAGATTTTCTCGCTGCAATCGAACAACTAGCAAAAGATGAGGCTATTACGGTCGATCAAATTATTGTGGCATTGGAGAACTTGACACGAGTTACATCTAGTAAATATTTGGGCAGTGAATTTGAACCGCTTCCTCTTGAAATCGCAATATCTACACTAGCTCTTACTAATCACAAGATTGAAATTCAGCTGAATAACACTGCTTCATCTGTTAGATTTCAAGAACCTGAGCGTCATGATAGTTCCGTTAACGTGACAGCGAGCCTCGAGCAGTCAAATTTTAAAGAAGTTAGTAGTACGAGTGATGAGGCTATCAGCGAGCAACTCGAAAGTGGAGCTAGTCAAACAGATCCAGCAATCACACCAGAGATAGCATCAACTCCGTCAGTGCTGGATTTGAATATGATTCGTGGTGACTGGGATCTTGTAAGGGAGAATATTCGACAGGTGAGTAAGCCTGCAGAGGCCCTGCTGGCAGCTGCATTTCCGAGGTCATTGGAGGGTAAAAATTTAGAAATAGGATTCTTACATCAAGCTCATCTACAGAATTTTCTGGATCCCAAGAAAACTATAGCGAACGTGGTTCTGCTAGACACACTGACGACAGCAGTAACTGAAGTATTTGAGGATTCTTTAACTCTTTCTCTTACTCACTGGCCTGATATGCATGAACAAAGTGAAGGAGTAACTGAGAGTACGCCATCTGGGGCAGGACATCTTTTGTCTGAGGCACTGTCTCTTGGTGGAACCTTAATAGAGCAGGAATAGCTGATGACCTTTGGAAATCAAGGACCAATACTCGGCAACACTAACCCATACGGTGGCTCCTCGCCGATTAATAGACTTGTGAGTGCCTTCCATATGCTTCCAGGTATTGGACCTCGCTCGGCACAGAGACTTGCTTATCACGTCCTTCGCTCTCCTGCCTCTGAAGCTCAGGAATTGGCCAGTGCGCTTCTAGACGTCAAAGAAAATATTATTTTATGCGAGTCCTGCCAAAATTTGGCTATCAAGTCGCCGTGTAATCTCTGTGACGATAATGGCCGGTCGCAAGATTTGTTGTGTGTAGTGGAAGAACCTCTTGACGTTGTGGCTATTGAGCGTACAGGCGACTTCAAAGGAAATTATCATGTCCTTCATGGTGTAATAGCACCTCGGTCAGGTGTTGGGCCTGAAGACCTGAAAATTGATGAGTTGATGAAGCGGCTTCGTAGTTCAGGCGATACGATCAAGGAGGTCATTCTAGCCACAAATCCTAGTACAGAAGGTGAAGCCACTGCTTTGTACCTCGCTCAGTTGATTCATTCACTTGATCTGAAGGTCACCCGATTAGCTCGAGGCCTACCAACTGGTAGTGACGTTGAGTACGCCGATATTGATACGCTAGGACGAGCTCTTGAATTCAGACATGAGATTTAGTAACGAATTTTGTAGGGTAGGGTAACTACATGAGTTCGCGTGGACCCAGAGTTTATTCGACTCGAGCAATAGTCCTGGGGCAGCGTGAATTTGTGGAAGCCGCAAAAGTGATCACGATACTTACTCCAGATGCTGGGAAGCAAGATTCAGTCGCTAAAGGAATACTAAAACCTAAGAGCAGACTAGCCGGTCATTTAGAGCCTGGCACTTATTGTGATCTCGAGCTCGCGGTCGCAAGAAATTTAGATATTATTCGGGAAGCACAGACGATCTCGCGTTTCCGATCGAGCCAACAGAATCTCATGCGACTTACAACGTTGGTATATGTTTTGGAATTAGTTGATAAGTATACGGTCGATGGAACTGGTAGCGACTTATTTGAGCCTTTGCTTGTGACACTGGAGCGCTTGGACAGAGGAACAAACCTTTCGGCAGTGGTTCATGGATTTGAACTGACTATATTGGAAATTACAGGATTTAGGCCGTCACTTGATCAATGTATCCATTGTTTAAGTATTGTGGATTCAGTTCAGGCGAATTGGTCGCAAGATGGTGGAGGCATAGTCTGCGGCAGTTGTGTATCTGTTATTCCGGATACCGGTTTGATTGAATCGAGAGTTCTGAAGGTACTTCGAGCCTATCAATCTTGGCCGTTTGAAGAATCTGCACGGATCGCGATCGACTCGAACCTGGAGGGGCAATTGAGTAGAGTGATGCACGGCCTTATGAAGGCTTTTGCCGAACGAGATATCAAATCTGCTGATTTATTAGAGGAGATTAGTTGGCGGACTGAATTATCTAACGGTTGAGGTATGAGCTAATTATTTCGGTCGAAAGTATAGTCGACCAAGTTTTCTAGAATTCTTTTTTCTTCGCACTGCGGAATGTCTTCTAAGCTTACGAGCGCGGCATCGCACATGTCCCGCGCCATAGCTCTGGACTCTGGAATAATCGTAGGGTCATTCAGTATTTCTTTGATAGCTTTATCTAGATTCGCATTTGTACGGATACCTTCGAAGGCTCTTTTGATCGGATTTTCAGTGGGGTATTTTTGTAAAAATAGAATTGCTGGCAAAGTTAATGTCCCTGACTTTAAATCAGAACCGACAGGTTTTCCCATCTCCTCGGCATTACCAGTGAAATCGAGGATGTCGTCTATCACTTGAAACGCCATCCCAAGATTCATCCCATATTCACGCATTGCCACGATGGTTGTTTCGGGAGCATCACAGACGAGAGCTCCACCCTCTGCCGCTGTTGCAAAGAGTACAGCGGTTTTTCCTTTAATTCGATCTAAATACCGATTGATATCGGTTGAATATTCAAATGTTGTACTGTCTTGCTTTAGTTCACCCTCCGCAATTAGCATGATTGCGGAGGCAAATTTCCTTACAACTATAGGTCTATTTGTACGAGCGATAAAATCAGCTGCATTGGCAAACATATAGTCACCCAACATTACGGATGCAGCATTCCCAAAAAGTGAATTAGGAGTTGGTTGTCCTCGACGCTCGTCGGCTTCATCGATTACATCATCATGGACAAGGGTGGCCGTATGCAATAGTTCGACTGATGCGGCTAGAGGAGCAACAAGCTCAATGTCATAGGAGCCGAGCCGAGCCGATAGTAAAGAGATTGCAGGTCGAAGCAATTTACCAGTACCAGCTAGCGCTGCGGATAGCATTTTCTGTAGGAATTCCAGTTCAGGTTCTGTCGCAACAGATCCTAGGAGTTGAGTTACGCGCGGCAGATCTGCAGCGACAGGTCCGTACAATAGCGATAGATCAGAGTCAGGCTTCATCAAATATCTCCATTAAAGTCATTCAGTCTAAAAAGTCTATATGCATTTTGGGTACTTGAGTCAGCAATCTTTTGTGAGGGCATTTTTTTCAATGCGCTTACAAATTTTATCGTATCCACAACCAAGGCGGGTTCATTTCTTTTACCCCGATTAGGAACTGGGGCGAGGTACGGTGCATCAGTTTCCACCAAGAGTTTGTTAGTTTCTACCTGTCGTACTACTTCGGGTGTCTCCTTAACATTATCAAATGTCGCGATGCCTGAGATTGAGATTAAAAAACCAAGTTCAATGTATTTTTCAGCGAGCGCAGAGTCACTTGAGAAACAGTGAATCATACCAATTTCTCGGTCGAGGCCGTGATTTCTCGGAACACGGTGAGCCCAGTCCTTGAGAATTTTGTAAGTATCGTGATCAGCATTTCGTGAGTGAATAACTACCGGCAAGTCATATTCAATTGCGAGCTCTAATTGATTTTGAAACGCAATGATTTGTTGATTGGTCGGCGACAAATTACGATAGTAGTCTAGGCCGATTTCCCCGATTGCACTATATGATCCAAGTGAGAGCTGATTCAATAATGTTCTTTCAAGCTGATCGAAGTCTTTAGCGTCATGCGGGTGAACGCCGGCAACACACACTAGATCAATTTCTACTGACCTAGCTTCTTTTTTCCTTAGTTCTGGATCGATGTCATAACTAATGTCAACGATGCACACCAGTCCAGCGTCGGACGCACGCTGAAGGACCTGAGCTCTGTCACTTGAAAATTCGTGAGACCACAGATGGGAGTGTGCGTCGGTTACATTCGATAGGAATACATTTTCACTATTATTTTTCATCTAAATTAGAATTTCTAAGCCACGCCGTTTACGAAAATATCCTCTACCGAGTCTAGATCTAACTTGGCGAAGATAGGTTTTGCTGTCGGTAGCGAAGTTCCTCCATTGATAGCTTGAGGACGCCAATGAGTGAGCGAGTCATCGGAAGAATTGCCAATCATCTCCCAGACTTGTTTACTCGAAAAGGGAAGGATTGGAGTAAGTAAGATTGCTAAATTACTAATTACCTGCAACGCTGTATGCAATGTTTCTCCGGCGTGCGCGAATCCAAGATCGTCATTCTTTAATGCAGTCCAAGGGGCGCGATCTTCTAGATATTTGTTAGCCGCGGTAGCAACCTCCATGATTTCGTTCAGAGCTTTTCGAAGCTCAATTTTATCGAAGGCTTCTCCGGTTCGTATAAAGGCTTCTTCACTGAGAGTTAGTAAAACAGCTGATTCAACAGAGGGTGATGTTGGGGCTGGAGGTATTTTTCCAACAAAATTCTTGTGAGTCATCGCGAGTACTCGGTTTACAAGATTTCCCCACCGCGCTACTAGTTCATCATTATTTCGACGGACAAATTCTGCCCATGTGAAATCCGAATCACTTGATTCAGGCATTGATGCTGTTAATACATATCTAATTGCGTCAGGATGAAAATGGTCGAGCACGTCAGGCACCCACACAGCGGTGCCGCGACTCTTTGAAGCTTTAGTTCCACTCATCATCAAATATTGATTTGCGGGCACGTTTGTCGGTAGATTGAAACCACCATATCCAAGCAGCATCGCTGGCCAAATTATCGAATGGAACGGGATATTGTCC
>Ga0315328_10001195_pt1 | contig 11908 bp, 12 predicted proteins | sample M120032315metaG_FD_203462 | JGI IMG/M metagenome (GOLD analysis project Ga0315328, IMG submission 203462) | Ammonia-oxidizing marine archaeal communities from Monterey Bay, California, United States - M1 200m 32315 | ecosystem: Environmental > Aquatic > Marine > Intertidal zone | place: USA... | reverse complement strand
AGGCTTTCTATCAAGTTCCTCTTAATATTTTTGATTTGAAGTTCCTTAAATTTGTTTCAAATTCGGAAATATCAAGAAAAAAAATTATCTTTAGAAGTTTGTTCTCAAGAGGGTTGGTTTTCCTAAACCAGGAACAAGTAAAACTAGTCTTTGGGAAAGACTATGAAAAAAGAAAAAAAGATTTTGAATCGTTCTATAAAATCCCTTTTGAAAATAAATCTATGGAGATACTTACCTACAGTTTAATTAAATATATAACTGAAAAAGGTCATGATTTAATTGTAGGATTAAATAGTATCTCGGAAACAAATTATTTTATAAGAAATGTTGCCGATGCATCAGAAAATGATTTTGATTGGTCCTTTCTAGTAAGAAATTCAAAAACAATGAATAAAATAGAAGACTTAAAGCTATAGAAATATGAAAATAAAACAAGACATTATTCCTGATAGAAGCCATACATTTTCGAAAGCTCATCACCAATACCCCACAGGCATATCTCCTGAATATGCTAACTCTGCAAAAGGTTCTAAATTGTATACTAACAAGGGAGAATATACTGATTGGTCTATGGGCCTAGGCCCGGTCATCAAAGGTTATGCATTTGAAGATTTAGATAAACATATCAATGTTATCTTAAAAAAAGGTATTGCTTATTCCCTCCCTTCTTCTTATGAATTTGAAGTGGCAAAAAAATTAATCGACAGCTTAGAGTTTGGAGAGCAAGTTAGATTCGCCAGGAACGGGTCGGATGCAACTTCAGCAGCTGTCAGACTTGCAAGACATGTCACTGGTAAAGATAAAATAATATGTAATGGATATCATGGATGGCAAGACTGGTATATAGGAACAACGACAAGGAATTATGGTGTTCCAAAAGAAGTCAGTAATCTGACTATTAAGATAGATGCTTTCTCTGTTGAGTCTTTAGAATTAGCATTTCATAACAATAAAGGAATAGCGTGCTTAATACTTGAACCTATGATCGGTGATGAGCCAAACAATGATTTCTTAACCCTTGCAAGAGAGCTTTGTAACCAAAATAAAGCTTTACTCATATTTGACGAATGTTGGACGGGGTTTAGGTGCCATAAATCTGGAGCAATTGGATACACTGGAGTTACTCCTGACTTGGCTTGTTATGCTAAAGCTCTAGGAAACGGCGTTCCTGTTTCAGCTGTAGTCGGGAACAAGAAACTTATGTCTGCATTTGAGGAAGTATTTTTCTCCTTTACTCACGCTTCTGATCCGATAGGACTAGCAGCAGCTGATTTTATGATCAGTTATTTAGATTCTAATTTTTTTAAGGCTCTGACATCAAAAACAAAAGAGATTCACAAACAGTTAAATAAGATATTCTCAAAAATTAAAAAACAAGAATACAAAATAATAGCTACATCTTATCCAGGAAAAATTGTAATTTCAGTTCGGAATCCAAATTTTATGATTCAACTTAAGACTTTTCTTCAAAAAGAATTACTTTCAAGAAATATTCTCTTTAATATGTTCTTAGCTGTAGCAGAAGATCATAGTAAAAATGATATTAATGACTTAATAGCTGGATTGGAATCTGCAGTAGAAAAGATTAATAATCCAAATTTTAACTTAGATAAAGAAACAGAAAATCAATTAGTAAAGGCAGTTTTTAGGGAACAAAAATGAATGAAATACAACTTGGAAAAATAAAAGTAGGAAACCATCTAAAACCCTACTTTATTGCTGACATAGCAGCTAATCATGACGGAGAGTTGTCTAGAGCGAAAGAATTAGTATGGGTTGCAAAAGAGTCTGGGGCTAACTGCGCAAAATTTCAACATTTTGTAGCGAGTAAGATAGTGAATGACGTTGAGTTTTCTAAAATTAATTCTTTAGAGACACATCAGTCAGGATGGAATGCTTCCGTTTCTGAAATCTATGATCAATATCATTTTAGAAGGGAATGGACAGAAGATATAGTAAATGAGTGCAAAAAAGCCGACATAGAATTTTCTACTTCACCCTACGATTATGATGCAGTTGAGTTAGTGGATGAATATATTAACTTCTATAAAATAGGTTCAGGTGATATATCTTGGATAGATTTTATAAAATACGTGGCTAATAAAGATAAACCAGTATTAATAGCAACAGGGGCTGCAACAATAGATGATGTAAAACGTGCTGTAGGAAGTGTAAAAGAAGACAAACTAATTCTAATGCAATGCAATACAAACTACACAGTGGAGCCTGATAAACATAAGCATGTAAACCTTAAGGTTCTTGAGTGCTATAAAGAATTATTTCCTAATATTGTTCTAGGATTATCAGATCATACACTTGGGCATGGTTCAGTTCTTGGAGCAATCCCCCTCGGCGCAAGAGTATTTGAGAAACATTTCACTGACGACAACAGCAGAATTGGTCCAGATCATAAGTTTGCTCTTAACCCAGTTAATTGGCGCATGATGGTAGAAATGTCCGAAGAAGTCTTCGAAACCCTTGGAGATGGAATCAAGAGAGTCGAAGAAAATGAAAAGAATGCATTCATAGTGCAGCGCAGATCTATAGTCTGCATTAAAGATCTTAAAAAAGGTTCAATTATAAAAAAAGAGGATTTAGATTTCCTTAGACCCTGCCCAGAGGGAAGCTTTCATCCCTATGAAGCCGATATTGTTACTGGAAAAAAATTACAAATTGATAAGAAAAAAAATGAATCAATTCTTAAAGAAGATATATGTTAGGGGTTATAGTTCCTGCAAGAAATGAAGAAGATAATATTGAAGCTGTAATAGAAAATATATTAGATTCTAATATTTTAGCTGAAGATATTTATGTTTTAGATAACGACTCTACTGACAAAACAAGAACTATAGCAGAAAAAAAGAGAGTTAATGTCCACTTAGTGAAGAAATTAGGCTACCAATCTGCGTTAAAAGAAGGCTTTCAACTCTTAATTAAAAAAAAATATTCTAAATTTTGTATCGTTGATGGGGATAATGAAATAGTAAGGGAGTCTATTAAAATTGCCATTAAAAAATCTAAAGACTACGACTTGGTCATAGGAAGAAGACCATTTGTTAAAAGATTCGGAGAAAGGATTGTAAATAAATTAATAAATTATCTTTATGGTATAGAAGATCTTATGTGTGGAGTGAAGAGTGGAAATCTTAGTCTTTATAATCAGAAGAATAATCTAGAATATGGTATAGACTTGATAAACTTTAAAGAAATTCCTAAAAGAGCTATCTACAATTTTCAAATTAAACTCAACCCAAGGAATGAAACAAGGTTAGGTAATAGCTTTATAGTAAACATTAAGCTGATAGCTAATATTTTAATATTTATGGTTAGAAGATGAAAATAGCAGCATTAATTCCTGCAAGGAAAGATAGTAAGAGACTGCCTGGAAAGAATAAAACCAAAATAAATGGTGATTTCATAATTAATAAAGTGCTCAACAATCTAAATAATTGTAGTCATGATATAGATTTATTTGTTTCATCAGATGATCTGGAGTTAACAGAAATAATTAACGTTGATGCAGTAACGACACTAGATAGAGATGTTAAATTCAATGATGATTACTCTACAGTGGTAGATTTGAATAAATGGCATTTTAGTAATCATCTTCAGTCATATGACTTAGTCTTGCAAACTTTTTGTCACTCCATATGCATCGATTCTTCTACTTTTGATCGGGCAATTGATAAGATCATTAATTCACCAAAAAGCTCCCTTCTGACCATATCGAAATTAGATGGTCCTGTAGAGTGGACCTTCAAAATAATAGATGGAAATATAAAGCCAAATTTTCCTAATAACCGGAATTCCAGATCTCAAGATTTAGGCATATCTTTTATTGATTCGGGACAATTCTATATCTACAAAAGGGTTTGGTTTGAAAAAGATGCGATTGATGAATATGATTCAGACTGTGATTGGCTTGAAATACCTAATTTCCAAAGTAATGACTTGGATGAAGAAGGTGATATAGATAAATTAAGAAATAATTATACACTCTCTAAAAGTATCTTTGATTCTTTAGCATGAGTTGTTTGTATACAGATTTAGGTTTTAATACCAATCAGATAAGTATTTATACAGCGACAATAAAGATATCAACGCCGCAAACCATAAAGCATATAAAGATAATGTCACATAAATTGGACCTAAACTTGGAGCAATAATGATTAAAGATATTGCAATAAATTGGATGGTTGTTTTGCTCTTCCCAATATATGAAACTTTAGGTCTTACTACTTTATATTCGTAAAGAAACTGCCTAATAGATGAAATTGTAATTTCCCGAAGAATTATTATCAAAACAGGGATAATAAATAATAAATAGTTATTGGAGTTGATTAACCAAATCAACACCAAACAAACTAAAAGTTTATCTGCTAATAAATCCAATAAGGCACCTAAAGAAGTTTTTGTGTCTGTTTTTCTTGCTAAATAGCCATCTAGAGAATCTGTTAAAGCAGCAAATATAAACAGAATAAGGGCTATTAGGTTTGTTGCAAATGACTCCATGTTTATTAAATACATTATTGGTATTATTAGAATAATCCTAAAGCATGTAATATATGTGGCTAATGTCATAATTTAATGAAAGTGATTATAAATTAACTCTGCTGTCTTTTCCCCAACTCCAGCTACATTTAATAAATCTGAAAGTCCGGCTCTTTTTATCTGGTCCACACTGCCAAAATATCTTAAAAGTAGTCTTTTCTTTTCTAGACCTATTCCTTTTATTTCTTCTAATACTGACTTCATAGATGCATTAGATTGTTTTTTCTTTTGATTAGTAATAACAAATCTATGAGTCTCATCTCTAATTTCTTGAATGAAGAGATGCGATGGAGAGCCTTTTAAAGCCTTTATTACAGAACCATCAATTTTATGTATTGAATCAAATTCAGCCTTTCTTCTTGCTCCTTTAGAGATAGATATAACTTCAATGTCCTTTATATTCATACTGTCCAAAGTACTTTCTACTGCACGCAAGTGGACCCTGCCTCCGTCAACAAGTATGTGGCTGGGTTTTTCAAGATTGAGTTCTTGATTTGTAAAACGACGTCTTATAATTTCCTTCATGGAAGCTATATCATTCTGTATATTTAGATCACTAATATTAAATAATCTATACTTATCTTTTAATTTTCCCTTTGAAGAGTAAACAACGCAACCCCCAACCGCACCTGCTCCTGCATGATGACTTATATCATAAGACTCTATTATCCTTATGCTCTCTTTTAGTTCTAATTGGTCCTTAATAGAAATAAAAATACGAGAAATACCTTTATTATTCTTGGCACTCCTCTTAAGGGCTAGTAACGTGTTAGATTTAGTTATTTCTATCAGTCCTTTATCTTTTTTCCCTGGTTTTGTAATAATTTTAATTTCTTTATCATGGAACTTAGTCAAAGCAAGCTCTAACATATTCTTTTCAGAAATTTTCTCGCTTAAAACTATAATTGGCGGACAATAAGTCGAAGACAAATAATGTCTTTTAATGAAAGTACCTATAAGAGAAAGCTCTAAGCTTGTATTCTTTTGTATAAAATTCTCATGTCCAGTAATCCAACCTTTGTTAACATGAGTAATACCTATTTTAGTTATGCCATTCAAAGAGTTTATACATATAGCATCTCTTTCTTTGGTATATCCAGTTATGCTTTGATTCCTTTGAATCTCTCTTAGGGCCGAAATCTTATCTCTGTATATAGCTGCCCTTTCATAGGATTTATTCTTAGAGCTTAAATCCATAGAGGCATAAAAATCAGTTATGAGATCTTCAGACTTGCCTTCTAGTAACTTGATAGCTCCTTGTACTTCTTTAAAATAATCTGCTTGATTAATATATTTTACACAAGGGGCCGAGCATCGTCCTATTTGATATTGCATACACGGCCTTGTTCTATTTCTAAAAAAACTATCTGAACAATTCCTTAATTTGAAAGTCTTTTGCATAATGCTTAATACATCTCTTACAGCAAAGGAGCTAGGGTAAGGTCCAAAATATTTTTCTTTATCATTTTTCTTTCCTAAGAAAGATTTAGCTGAAGGAAAATCATTAGAAGAATCTATTTTTATCCACGGATACCCTTTATCATCTTTAAATTGGACATTAAACTTAGGTTTTACTTCCTTAATTAAATGCTGTTCTAACAGCAAAGCTTCTAGCTCATTCTTTGTCAGAGTTATTTCTAGATATCTAGATTCTTTAATTAAATTCTTAGTTTTTTTTGTCTTATCCTTAGAATCTTGGAAGTAAGATGGAACTCTATTTTTTAAATCTTTTGCCTTTCCTATGTAAATAGGTAACTTTCTTGCATTAAGGAATTTGTAAATTCCTGGCTCTTTAGGTATATCTTGAAAGAAATCTTTTAATACTTCTTTTGAAGTAGGTATCAACTGCATATAAATTAGTGCAAATCTACTCTGCCATAACTATATTCTAATCTGATAATATCATCCTCCCCAAAGTAACTTCCAATCTGAACTTCAATAATTTGTAATTGAGTATCTCCTGAATTCTCTAATCTATGTAATTGATTTTTTTCAATTAACACAGAATCACCTGCTAGTAATATAGGCCTTAACTTCTTCATAGTTAATCAATTATAGGTTAGTGAAAAAGAAAGTTAAGAAAGAAATTCCTTATGAAAATACTTACTCATAAAATCTTTTTGCTCATTTGATCTTGTAGTTAGTTGCTTGCCAAGCTGCACTCCCCATTGATCAAAAGGATTTATGTCATAAATTCTACTCTCTACGAAAACTTTATGCTCATAAGTAGCCAGCAGATAACCCAAGCTTTTAGGACTCAGATCATTAAGCTGTAATAGTGACGAGGGATTGTTGCCCTCTACTGATTTGTAATTTAATTCTTCATTATCATTGCCAATACTAAGTGCAGTTATTTGGGCAAGAAGCATTTGGTTAGAACTTGATAAGAGATTTTCTTCTTTAACCCCGATAAAATCACAAGCAGAATGACTAGTTCCTTGGTACAACCATTGAAAAACAGAATGTTGAGCGTCGGGGCCATAACCTCCCCATATTAAAGGGCAAGTATAAAATTCTGTCTTTCTGTTATCAGAATTGTATGTTTTTCCATTACTCTCCATTCCCATTTGTGCTAGGTACTTAGTTAAAGATTTAATTTTATAGTCATATGAAAAAATACCAAGGTTATTGATATTCAAACCATTCAGATTCCAAACACTAAGAAGAGCCATTAATACAGGAATATTCTGATCCCAAGATTTTGCTATAAAATGCTCATCAGCTGCATAAGCTCCCTCTAAAAATTCTTCGAATCCCTTCCAGCTCATATCTACTATTGCGGGTAAACTTATTGAAGACCAGATTGAGTACCTCCCACCAACAGAATCTAATATCTCAAATTGGTTGCTATCTTTAATACCAAATTCTGTCATACCTTCTTTATTAGAAGATATACCAAATATTTGATCCCAGCAGTGCTCTCCAACTAAACTTTCTAACCAATACCTTGCCTTATTAGCATTTTCTATAACTTCTGGTGTATTAAATGATTTGGAAGAAATAAAGACTAAGGTTCTAGCAGGATTTCGGGTAGACATAACGTTCTCCAACTCAATAAAATCATAGCTAGAACAGTAGTAAACTTTAATTTTTGAATAAGGATTGGCATAAGCTTCTGAAAGCAATTCAGGACCTATACGAGATCCACCAATGCTAATAGAAATAATTGTATCAATATAACTTTCAGGTGCTCGCTGAATAGTTTCTAGAAAATTACTTAGTTTATTTCTTTGATTGGATATTTCATTTAATTCATGAGAATGTTTAGACTTACTTAAATCTCTGTACAGCATATGTGAAACATTAGTATCTTCAGTGGGGTTTAAAAAATCCCCCTTCGAGATATCTAAAATAGATTTCTTTAGACTTATTTTTTCAGGGATTTCTAACAGCTCACCTAACACTTCTTTAGTTATTCTTTGCTTAGAATAGTCGTATGATAAATAATCGGTTTTCACATGGAACTCATCTAGCCTTCTTTCGTCTAGAACACCTTTAATCTGCAAACCTAAGTTGTTATTAGCCAAAACCTTAATAGATTCAAGGATCTTTGTGCTTTGATTACCCTCCATTGAGCTTAACTAATTTCTTTAATAATTGTATCAAGAGACTCCATTGGATTAGTACTTTTAGTAATGGGCCTTCCAATAACTAAATAATCAGCCCCTTTCTCTATAGCATTTCTAGCCGAGGAAACTCTAGACTGATCATCTTTGGAAGAATCAAAAGAACGAATTCCTGGAGTTATCGTTACGAAGTTCTTTCCTAAGAGCTCTTTTACCCTAATTACATCATTAGCAGAACAGACAATACCGTCTAAAGAATTTTTCTTAGCCAACGAGGCCAAAGATAATACTTGATTTGATATATCTTTTATTCCTACTTCATTTACATCTTTCTCATTTAAGCTTGTGAGCATTGTTACTCCAATAATTAAAGGCGGTTCTTCTAGTCCAGTGGTTGCTTCTTTAGCTGCTTTCATCATTGCTGATCCACCAGAAGTATGGATATTTAACATCCAAACTCCTAGATTTGAAGCTGCCTTTACTGACTGAGCTACAGTACTAGGAATATCATGAAACTTTAGATCCAGAAAAATATCAAAACCAAGAGTTGATAATTCTTCTATTACCCCAGGGCCTGCTGATGTGAATAATTGGCTGCCAACTTTTAAACGGCAGTTGTTGGGATCTAAACTTTTAGCAAGATCTAATGCAAGATCGCGCTCTAAATCAAGCGCTACAATAATCGGACTAGTCATATCTATTCTTTTATTTTATTTCTTCTAAAACTGTTTATTAATTCCAAAACTAATGTAACTAAGAAGCCTATAATAAAAAAGCTTAAAAGGGCAATTCCCAGACTCAGCTGTATTTCTGTAAATAAAAGGTCTATAAGTACTATCTCGTTATTTAAAGATATAAGAAGATAGGCTGATAAAGCCATTAAGGTAAAAGTAAAAAGTAGAATCAGGGTAAAAAACCTCACACTCTAACTCTTCTGTAAATAGTTAATATCCAAGAGTTCGTCTTCTATGTATTGAAGCATGGCATGGCCTGCGGTAATGTGCGATTCTTGGATCCTTGCTGTTACACTGCTTGGCACAACAAAGGCAGAATCACATAGTTCTAAGGCCTCTCCTCCGTCATTACCTAAAAAACCTAAGCAATAGATGTTCTTTTCTCTTGCGGACTTAAGAGTTTCAATAATATTTATTGAATTTCCTGAAGTTGAAATCGCTAATAAAACATCACCTTCCTGCCCCAAGGTCAACAAAACTCTTTTAAAGATATCATCTGGCCCATAATCATTAATACATGCAGTTAGGGTAGAAGAATCTTGTACTAAAGATATTGCAGGAATTCCTTGTCTATTGACGTCTGATGTTAGTCTTATCAAGAACTCTGCTACAAGGTGTTGTGCGTCTGCAGCGGATCCTCCATTACCGCAGATCATTAACTTTCCACCATTTGTTATTGAGTTAACTATTCTATCGCCGGCAGATACCAACACTTTATACAAGCCATTATCAAGAACAACTTGTTTAGTAGTAATAGAATCTTTGAAAGTTGCTTCAATTCTTGATATTAATTCTTCCGACATATCTCTTCCTTAAAAGCAGAATATCATAAGAGTTATATATTCTTTTAATCCTTTAAACTTATTTTTAAAGACTTTGCAGCTCTAAAATAAGGATGATATTTACTATTTACTTTAATAGCTGTTCCTGTTTTTGGATTTCTTGCGATTCTAGTTTCTCTTTTTCTAGTGGAAAAAGTTCCAAAGCCTCTTACTTCTATTCTCTTACCTTTTTGTAATGAATCAGAAGCGAAATCTAAAACCTCAGATAGGCAATCGTCAATATCTTCTTTTGTTAAATAAGTACTCCTATTAGCTATTAATTGTACTAGATCTGACTTATTCATCTTCGTCTTGAGGTTCTCCTAATTCAGCTTTTATTAAATCGCCAATGTTAGATTGTGTGGCCTGTTCAATTTCTTTGTTCTTTTGTGCATTATCATGCAGCGCACTTCTCTCTTCTTGTTTCTCTAAAGCTCTAAGAGAAAGAATTATTTCACGATCTTTTCTATTAATATTAGCTATTACTACTTCCATTTCCATGCCTTCTTCTAAGGAAGAATCAGCCAAAGAATTAGCGAAGTCTTTTTGGGATAGATGTCCATTTACACCATCAGCTAAGGATAAAGTTATTCTTTCATCATTAAAATTAATGACTGTTCCTTTAACCTTAGAACCTTTCTTATTAGAATCAACGAAGTCGCTAAAAGAATCAGAGATCAGCTGTTTAATACCCAAAGATATTCTTTCTCTTTCTGCTTCTATTGAAAGAACAAGTGTTTCTATCTCATCGCCTTTATTAAGTTGTCTTGCAGCCTCAGTAGCCTCATCCCAAGATATATCAGATAAATGCACTAAACCATCTATTCCACCATGCAGTTCTATAAAAACACCAAAATCAGTTATAGATTTAATTGTTCCTAAAACTTTATCACCTTCTTTATGAGTATGAGCAAATACTTGCCAAGGATTTTCTGACAGTTGTTTTAGACCGAGAGATATTCTCCTTTTTTCTTCGTTAACTTCCAAAATCATAACTTCTACTTTATCTTTTAATTGAACGACTTTAGTAGGATGAATATTTTTATTGGTCCAATCTATCTCAGACACATGCACCAATCCTTCAACGCCATTCTCAATCTCTGCAAAAAACCCATAATCTGTAAGATTAGTAACAATTGCCATAACAGAAGTATTGATGGGGAATTTGTCTTCAATACCTACCCATGGATCATCTATTAATTGTTTAACTCCTAGAGACACCTTTCTAGTTTCCTTATCATATTTAATAATTTTTACTTGCAGCTCCTCACCAATATTTATAGCTTCAGAAGGATGATTAATTCTACTCCAAGAAATATCAGTTATATGCAACAAACCATCCAATCCACCTAAGTCTATAAAAGCTCCATAATCAGTTAAGTTTTTAACCAATCCTTTAACTACTTGTCCTTCTTGAAGGCCTTCTAATAATTTATCCCTTTCTTCTGAATTAACTTCTTGAAGAACTGCTTTCCTTGAAAGAACGACATTGTTCTTTTCCTTGTCTAGCTTAATAACTTTAAATTCTTCATAATTTCCTAAAAGATAATCTAAATCTTTTGTAGGAATAACGTCTGCAAGTGATCCAGGAAGAAAAGCTTTTATTCCTTGGACATCCACTGTCATTCCACCTTTTACTGAACCAGTAATAAGACCCTTAAGAGTAGTATCACCTGTCATACAATTTTCAATTCTTTTCCAAACTTCCTGTTTTATTGCCTTTTCTCTGGATACTCTGGTGTTGCCATGACCATCTTCAATAGCCTCTAGGGTAAGTTGAACCTCATCGCCGATAGCAACATCCAAACTGCCCGATTCATTATAAAATTCGCTAATTGCTACTGCGGCTTCTGATTTTAATCCAACGTGGACCACGATGTGGTTTTCTAAGATATCAATAACAATACCGGTAACCAAGCTACCTTGCTTCATTATTACGGTGCTTAAATTTTCATCTAATAGCTTTTCAAAACTTGCTGACATATTTTATTTTTTATAGAAATTAAAGGGTTGTTTTTTTATTTCTTTTATTACTCCAATTGGATCTAAATTACTTGTATCTATTATTATTGAGTTATTAGCTGGTTTTAAAGGTGAGTGCTCTCTCTCAGAATCTTTTTTATCCCTGTCTTCTAACTCTTTTAAAAGGATGCGCATGTTAACCTCGCTACCTTGTCTTTTCAACTGAACTTGTCGTCTTTTCGCTCTTTCTTCGATGGAAGCTATTAAATATATC
>Ga0315328_10001185_pt1 | contig 11937 bp, 13 predicted proteins | sample M120032315metaG_FD_203462 | JGI IMG/M metagenome (GOLD analysis project Ga0315328, IMG submission 203462) | Ammonia-oxidizing marine archaeal communities from Monterey Bay, California, United States - M1 200m 32315 | ecosystem: Environmental > Aquatic > Marine > Intertidal zone | place: USA... | reverse complement strand
AAAAATAATATTTTGAATTTGGGGCACGTATACCCAAGTATTATCTTGGATCAAGTAAATTATCAAAATGTAAATATACCAAAGCATTGGAATTTTAGTATACGCCATCAAAGGGATCTAAGCGAAATTATAGCAGCAGAATTCGGGGGGGTGCGGCGATTTTATGAAAACCCCCTTTTGACAAGTGTTTTACATAACGTACGCAAATCTGTGAAAAATACCATACGAATTATAAAAGTCATACCTTTTTTCGCAAGAACGCGCGATGCTAATATTCTTTTTGGTGGAAAAATGTTTAATGCTCTCATGCAATTTTATTATTTATCAACCCTGCAAAGTTATATGCTTCCATATGATAATATACTAACTACCACTCAAAATCCAAAAAAAAACCAAACTATGCGTGCTGTAGATATAGCTGCTGGTAAAATGGAATTAATCAATGAAGCTGTCGCCAACTTAACCAGTCAACTTATCTTGAATTTTGGAAAACATAAAAAAACTCTAAATTTAAACAATGATATGATTCGTGAAAAGTCTTTGAAATCTAGAGAACGCGAGAAAAACAAAATGACACATGCATTAGGATTATTAGCTCCGGCGGAACGTGAAGTTGAAGATTTACTTAAAACAAATAAATTAGGTAGATGGAGCATCGGTCTAACCAAAGCGCTCTTTGAATATGACCAAGGACAATACGATAAAGAACAAAGGGAGATAGAGAGGGACGCGGCGACAGAACGCGAATTAATGCAAATGGGTGGTGCAAATGACATGAATAAAAATTTATTTAGAATGGATATTATAGCAGAACAACAAGAACAAGAAAACGCCATGCAGGAAGCATATGATATATCACATTTACCAGATGATGATGATTATGGCGATCAAGACGGGGATGAGGGATTTTAATAGAAAAATAAATATAACGATAATTTAATATGAATCCCCGCATATTTATTAGAAATCATATAACGGCTGTATCTATTATCATATATATAGCCGTTTTTTTCCTTATTCAAGTTATTAAACCAGCATTTCTTTACAACGATGATGGAAGTTTAAAACAATTCGGTCTAGGTGTTCGTCAGAAAACAGTCATCCCTATTTGGCTCATTACGCTGATTTTAGCCATTTTCAGTTATTTATTTGTATTATATTATTTAGCAATGCCTAAATTTAGATTTTAATTATTCCCGCGTGTAATAAATCTTAGGAGGCGGTGATGGACTAGATGTATTTTGCCCCCGCGCCCAATCGATATGTTCAGCCATCATAACATCTGTATTCTTGTTACATGGAATATCTAATAAGGCGTTGTATGAAACGGAAACCACCAGACAGCCTACCATTAAATACCAAATCAATTCAGATATACAATCCTTCAAAGTTACTAACTTATACAACTTTCTGAAATATTTTTCTGCACCAACGCCAATAATTTTATTTTTAGTCATTTCGCCCATAAATGTCTGGAAATTTTTGGGCGTTATTTGATTAATCATTAACGCTGGATCATCATATACTTCTTGATTTAATTTATTTCCCCCCTTTACTGTCTCCATCATTTTTAGAAATACCTTGCGAACCCCCCCCAACCAAGCAGCGGCATAACCAAAGGTATTTGAAAAAGGCGTCTTCCATCCAGGAAAGAAATTAAATATGATAATAATAAGACCGAACATTAATATATTTGGGATCGCAGTCATCATGAATGCTGCTGCCGTTTGTGTTTTCTTGCATATTAATTTTGTGGCTTGTGCATTGAAATAATATTGAATAAAAAAGGCAGCAATAAAATATATTCCTAAAAGTATATTTCGTGTTTTAGCACTATTAGGATCCTTATAAACAAAACCAAATTTCTGTTTCAATATAATATAAAAGCAGGTCAAAACGGCGAATACTCCTGTTGATGTACCACTTAATGCACCAGATGTAGATCCATTAGATAGGGAAACCATATTATAAATAATGTGTATAATTTATTTTGTTTTTTTTTTTCATATATTATGGATAATTCTTCTCAACTGACAGAACCTGGCGTTCGTTCTTTTTTATGTGGAATTTTAAAAAATTGTAGAGATAGAAAATATGCTTTATACAGTAAACTATTTAATATCACTGCCTTTTTATTGTTTATTGGAGTTTTTGGAGGAATATTATATTATAGGCGAAAAACGAAAATACCAGAAGAAGCAAAAAAAGCTCAAAAAAGAAAAGAGGAAATGTATATTACAGAAAAAATAAAAGCAATGCAAAACAAAACAAAAAAAGACCAAAATCTGATTATTACAGAATTACCCAAATTAGATAGTGGTTTTGACGTGTTTCATAAAAATTATTATTCTGTTTAAATTATAAATGGAGGAAAGTGTAGAAATCAACTATAATGATGCACTCGAAGATTATTATAGATTAAAGGGAGATTATGACCGGACTTACAAAAGAAAATTACGCGCTATTAAGAATAAAGATATATCTTTAAAAGAAAAAAGAGAACTTTTCAGTAAATTAAAGCTTCCCTGTATTCATTGCAAAAAAAGAGTAGGGACAATATTTACCAATCAAGGGGGGATTTTAAAAGCAATTTGTGGGGGGGACCCGCCGTGTAAACTGAATATTGAAATTAAAAAAGCAGATACTAGATATCTACCAGCAGTTATTGCCAATATTCAGGATGTGTTGCAGAAAATTAAGCGAGAAATTATAGAAACAAAATTGGATTTTCTCTTTGGTTTGGAAACAGAAAAGACTACCATTACATTATTTGAAACGCTTAAAGAGAAATTCAATAAAGCCAATGCGCTGCTGGTTAATTTAGAACATATAATACGGGAATCATATGCTATAAAAGAAAGGCAAGAAGCGGTTGAAGAAGCCACTCTACAACTTTATTTAGAGAATGAGCGTTTTGTGAGTGCTGTTACACAATACAAAGAAACAGAAAATGCTTCCTTTTTGACAGATGCTATAGAGATTTATATAACGAAAATTTTGGACCTACAAGAACGTATTCAATACTCTAAATACGCCGACATATATATAGACAGGGAAAATAAGGATGGTGCGATTATATTAGATAAGGAACCTCCCGTCACTTATGCTCTTAAGGCGCCAGATCTCACGATTAGACAAAAAGAACATGAGTGGGATACAGGCAGAATTAAACATAATTTAAAATAAAGATATATTTTATATGGTTTTCACCAGTATGATCGATTTTAAAGTGTTTATTTTTAGTCTGTGTGTGGGACTTTTTCTTGCCTATATTACATCGCCAGAGTTAGATACCATTGTTGTTTACCCAAATCCAGATAATGAGGATAAATTACAGTATAAGGACAAAAGCGGAATGTGTCACCGCTTTCGATCAAAAGAGATTGATTGTCCTAAAAATGCAGCATCCATCAGAAAATACCCTGTTCAGTTAAAAAAAAATGCGACCTAATTATATATGCATCTACGCAGACTCATATATAGTAAATTTGGAAGATACATTATATCATTTTTATTGGGAATTGGTTTAGCATCTCTGTTTAAACGTGCGTGCAACGAAAGAAACTGTTTAAAATTTGTTGCTGCGCCTATAGATAAAATTGATAATCAAGTTTTTCAATACAATAATAAATGCTATACATACGAACAAAGTGCTGAGAGTTGCTCACCATCCAAAAAAATCCTTTCTTTTGCGTAAATTCCTTATTCCATCATTCTTTTAGCATATTAAATGACTGATACAACGAATATTAGTGATTTGCCAGCCCAACAAGGTACTAATATAACATTAGAAATGAGGGAAAAACAAGAAGGGACTATCCCGACAACGAATCAGCCTCAGGGGGGTCCTCGACCTATCCCTCACCATGGAGGTGCGCCCCAACAAGCGCCGCCACGTATGCAAATGCCAGCTGCTGATGTCGGCAAACTTGTGAGTGGAATTAAGAGCGCATCTGCTGCTAATTTGACGGGACTTCCATCGCGAGATATTCCCATGATGACGCACCCTCACACCCAAGACCGACAGAGTAGACCCAATTACGTTCCAGAACCGGCTCCCCAACAACACGCGGGCTATATTCAGCAGCACGACACTATTCAACAAATGATGCAAAAGGAACGCAAACAAGCGGTGAAAGAAGATCGTATGGAGCAAATATACGAAGAATTACAAACACCTGTCTTCGTAATGGTCCTTTTTCTTCTGTTTCAACTGCCTTTTTTCCAAAAAATGCTTTATCGACAATTGCCGTCCTTATTTTCACGTGACGGACATACGCATTTTGGTGGATATCTGTTTAAAACATTATTGTTTGGAGCTTCTTTCTACTTGATTCAAAGAGGTATTACATATCTAAGTCTACAATAATTTATGAATGTTTGTATTGCATTGTTGGCAAAAATTCGCCACCAATGCATTATTTTTATAATCTGATAAATACTTAATCTCTTTAATACCTGCTGCCAATAGTAACCGTGTACAAATAATACATGGATAATGAGTAATATAAGCTGTGCTGTTATTGCAACTTACACCCCGTTTTGCACAATCCATAAGCGCGTTCTGTTCCGCGTGAACGGTCGCCTGTTCATGATTATCGCGTACAATAGATTTGTGCGCGCAGCCGGGTAAAAAACCATTGTATCCCTGACTTACAATACGATTGTCCTTCACCAGTAAACAGCCGACCTGAAGCCGGTGACAAGGAGATCGTTCACTCGTTACTTGGACGATTTTGGTAAAATATTCATCCCATGTAGGTCTTTCTTTTTCCATTACTTATTAATAATTGTTTTTGTTTAATATTGTTATCAACGATGATAATAATATCACGATCGTTGTCCCGGAAGACTACGGTGTAAAATTCTGCGGCGGCGGCGGCGGCGAAGGCGGCGACGGCTTTGCTTGTGGCTTTTTGAGCGACTTTTCTTGCGGCTGCTACTCTTCTTTCTCGTTTTTTGTTTCCGCCGTGTTTTTTTTCCGGCTTTCCAACGAGCAAGCTCCGCAGGAATATAACGCAGAAAATACCATTCATACTCTTTGGATCCCTTTTTATTTTTTAATTCTTCATATTTTTGAGATTTCTCGCGACGCATCTTCTCCAAGGTGGGCTGATCTCCATAACAATTTATGCTAAAGCGCTTTAATATGCCTTGTTGTGCCAACCGATTTTCTCGCTGGACCTGAAACAGATATTCACTCAGGCAACGATAGCGTTCAGGATTAAATTCTTGACTCGAGGCAAAAAGAAATGCTAAATAGAAGCTCAACATGGTATCAATCGTCGCAATGTTCACGGTATTATTGCGTAAATGTTTCTTATTGTAACTATGGCATCCCAATGGACGGAAAATTGTTACCAATCTCTCGTTCCCCCAACGCACCTGATGCCCCTTGGGCACAATTTCTCCCACACCCGGTATTGATACCACACTGACATTGGTATATTCTTGCTTCTGTAATGCCTTTTTGACTACTTCCGCCACCTCTTTTGGGCGTTTCGACAAAACCTCAAAATCAGGAGTTTTTAAACTTTGATATTTTCCAAAGGCTTTATGATGTCGTAAATACAAACGATTCGCGTAGCCACCGAAAAAGACAACCCCCTCATCTATAAGAGTATCTCTGACTAAATAAAATAATTCTTTCTCTTCAAACCCCCCCGGATTATCAAACATACGTTGGACCTCATGATCACGACAATGTCTGCTCTGCAAAGGGTATTGTTCATTTAACAGCAATAACCGTTTCAATACTTTTTCCCAACGGGAAGTATCTCCCTTAGGTCGCGATAATTCTAAATACATTGCCATTCTTAAATAATCTGGACTGGCATAGTAAATGCCGTCGATTTTTTTGGATTCCAATAGAAGTTTTTTAAACAGGGGGGGTGGCATAAAGGTAATATCGGCGACGGGAATGAAGTTTACAAATACTTTAAAGGTACCACCATGCACACCTGACTTTGCTTCGGTTTCGTCAAAACCTTCTTTGAAGTAAATATTTGCCAATTCTTTAGCGTCTTTGAGTGGGTTCGGCGAAAAGAAATCATAATCTGGTAATTCTATGCTTTTATCATAAAATTGCTTTTCCTCTGGAAGTATATTGTTAATAGCAGTCCCCCCATAGCAAATTCTCTTTTTTTTCTTTAAGAATCTTTCTACAATATCGATAATTTTTTGCACATCTGCTTTATGTAATAAATGCTTTCCAGTTTGATTTTGTATTTTATCAACTGCACTACGTAAAATAGTTAATTCACAATCGGCAAATGTCATATTTTTATTGCCGCGTCTACATTCTTTGGGTAATTTATGTACCATTACAATATATCGAGATTTAAATATTAGCAGTAAATTGCGGCATTGAAATATCTCGCGGCTCATAGGATACAGCTGGATCTTGGGGGGGTGGCGGTGCCACTGTCACAGGTACATACCGCAATGCCTTGGGCTTCAAAACAAACGCCGAGGAAGCAAAGAATTTAAAATAATATTCTAAATTTGTATCTAAATTTTGATAATTCATCAATGTCATTTGACAGCCATACTTCTGTTGAAGTGCAGAATTTTGATTTGCGTTCAGTGAACTTAAATCAGGCATCACCAGAGACATATTTTTCTTATTATATGTAATTAAGCTATCCATATCAGGAGTATATTGTACATCGTAATTTCGCAATCCGCGAAGAAAATGCGAACTGCTGGTTATGTTTATAAGCTCTTCCAAAGGTGTATTGCGAAAATTATTATTTCTGTTGTCGCAAATAATAATGGTTTTGCCAATAAAATCAATCAGGGGTTTAGCCGTTATATTCTCCCCATTGGATTCATTTGCGTATTCTGCGTTTCCTTGCGCGAGTAGATTCGAAAAATTGGATCCCAAACTCTTTGCCAGTTGTTTATAAATATCTAAATTGTTGGATTTAACGCGTAAATGAATAAATAAAGGGTCATGGGGATTGGGGGTTTGTCCACTAAAAGCATACCCATTGAGTGTCGAAAAGACCTGTCCTATGGGAAGACAATTATAAGTTCCCTTAAAATCATAGTTTGAACTTGGACTTGCAGCGACAACAGCCTTTCCCCCAAACGAATATATTTCAAAATCAACTAGGCGAGCACCCTTTTTTAAAACATTGGAAAGCGCTTCCAACGAAACATAATCATCCAAAAATTGTCCGGCGCAACACGAATTATAACTGCTTGCTATATAATAATCGCGTAATCTATATTGATACATAGTGTCCAACCCGTTAATTCCAGCCATCTGCATAGGAATCTTAGCTAAAGTATCTGTCATTGTCGTTATTTCCGTATTTTTTTTTGTTATCTGGCGATTATAATAAAAATAAACTCCCAATATAACAATAGCCGCAACAGCATATAAAAAAATTTCTAATTTCCTCTCTTTTGAAATTGCAGATAAATTTAACATTTTCATCATTTGAGCTTTGGTCTCCATATATATATATTTTGATATATTTAAAATATTAAAATAATTTTATAATGATATTTTAAATGGCTGGCGGATTAATGACTCTCATCTCTCGCGGAACAGAAAATGTAATTCTAAATGGTAATCCTAAAAAAACATTTTTCAAAGCCACCTACAATAAATACACGAATTTCGGAATGCAACGATTCCGTATTGATTATAAGGGGCAGCGTCATTTACAGTATTCTCATGATACCGAATTGGAATTCAAAATACCCCGATATGCTGATTTGTTGGGGGATACTTATGTGGTTGTGAATTTGCCAAATATCTGGAGTCCCATGTATTGGAATCCAGATGCATCAGGGAGTGGGCAAGATCTTTACCCCAATACAGATTGGGCACCCTTCGATTTTCGCTGGATAGATAATTTGGGGGCTGAAATGATACGATCCATTAAGATTTACAGTGGGGGGACAACATTGGCAGAATATCCCGGTGAGTGGCTTCACGTAATGCAGCAAAGAGATTTCAACCTCTCCAAAAAAAAATTATGGGATAAAATGGTTGGAAATATAGATACATTGAAAAATCCCGCAAAAGCAGTAGAAAAGAGCACAGATCGTTTTAATGCACCACATTATCCCTCCATATTAAACGACAGTAACAGCAATAGCATTGAACCGTCTATTCGAGGTAAGCAACTCTATATACCCCTTGATGCTTGGTTTTGCGGGGAATCCAAAACAGCATTGCCTCTCGTAAGTATTCAATATCAAGAGATTTTTATCAAGGTGACATTTCGTCCCATATGTGATCTCTTTCGCATTCGTAATGTAGGAGACGCCGCTAATAATTATCCTTACATATCACCAAAACTTGACACACAACTGAACAATATTTGGCGTTTTCTCTCTCCACCCACTGTACGTAATACGGTCGCTACAGATATTAGTCAGAATTTTTATCCTGATCGTCGGCAGGTCTGGGATGCAGATATACATTTGCTCTCAAATTATTATTTTATCGGGGAAGAAGAACGATTGATGTTTGCTCGCGACGACCAGACCTATTTGATTAAAGAAATGCGAACTTATGATTTCTTAAATGTTACTGGATCTTCTGTCATTGAGATGAACAGCATGAATATGATATCTAGCTATATGTGGCGCTTTCGTCGCAGTGATGTTAATTTGCGCAATGAATGGACCAATTATTCGAATTGGGCGTATGAAGGACAATTGCCCGTCCCCCCAGATAGCAGTGGGGCGAACGTGAGCGGCGGATTGAATGCTCAAGGAGAACACCCAGAATATGGTGTATATTTTTATAACAGTTTACACTCAGAAAATGCAAAGGATATTCTTATCGATCTCGCCCTTGTTATGGATGGAGAATATAGGGAGGATTTATTATCATCAGGAGTCTGGAACCTTGTGGAAAAATATACAAGAACCACTGGGAACGCAAAAGATGGTCTATATTGTTATAATTTCTGTTTGAACAGCAACCATCGCGAGTATCAACCTTCAGGTGCAATGAATATGAATAAATATAAAAAGGTCCAATTTGAATTAAATACCATACAGCCACCGAGAAATATCAACACCCCTTTCAATGTTATTTGTGACGCATCAGGCGATATTATTGGTGTTCGAAAAGATATATGGCGTCAAAATAGTTACAATTATGATTTACGTGTTTTTGAAGAGAGATACAATGTGATTATCATTGCGGGTGGACAAATTGGACTCATGTTGGCGCGCTAACTAAACGTCGTTTCATATTCTCCTTTTTGGTGAGGATATGTAATTTGAGCAAGGGTGGAAGCAATTGGGGGCGCATTATACGATTTTCCCATTGGGGCTACAAACGCATCCGAATAGGGGATGGGCGTCAACAAATCAAAACGTATATCTTCACCGGGTAATCTCCGTGCCTTGGGGCTATATATCTCTTTAAATTCAGAATAATAACGCCGCCGTCGCCACGGGGGACCTTGATAGGGACATTTTTTGCATTTGGAATCTGAAGTATTGTAAATGGTAATATTAGCACCATCTATCGCCAAGGAAGTATCTTCCAAAGACGGTATGGAGGGGAGAGATGTCGGGACGGGTAAAGGTTTTTGCGCAACGACTGGGGATATTGCAACAGGAAGAGTACGTTGGGTCAATGGTTCTTTCTGTTCATTTTTCGTAAATATTATATATATAATAAGTAATCCTAAAATAATTGCCAGACTAGTAGCAAACATTATATATATAAGGACATTTTTTTATCCCCGAATAAATGTGGGATCCATGATCGTAGGACCAAAATGGGTATTTGTGCAAGATGGTGAACTATTTAAAAAGGGATCCTGGTTATATACTTCTCCCCCCAAAGGTACATATCCGGTAGGGGGAGGTGCAAACATGTTGGTAGTTTGGGGAACCCCTGTAGGATGTTGTGGCGTAGCCCAATAATTATAAGAGCCGGGATTATTGCCCTTGTTATTCCCTTTCTGTCTGCCATTTTTATTAAATTCAACAACTGTCAGCCCCGGATAATATACATTAATATCAGTGGAGGGGCTTGGATTAGGCGTTGGACAATGCGCCGCCTTTGGACCTATAGGGGTGCAGCACTCACAATCTACACATTGCTTATCATGGCACGTAATGGATGCAGCATTTGGTTTTTGTTCATATCCCTTGCCGCATTGAAAGGTTGAACATTTTGGATTCGGGGTACAACATTCGCTTTGAGTACACTCGGCGCCTTGGCATATTGTTGAAGGGGATTTCAAATAACTGTCCGGAGCACAATCGAACTGCGCGCAAGTGGGATTGGGGAGACAACATTCGTCGGTCTCACATTCATAATTTGAACATTGTAGTTCTTGAAAATCCTTTTTGGCATAATAATTCTTGGGACATTTTACATTATTTCCAAAACACGTGGGAAAGGGGTTGGGTAGACAACATTCCGTATCCGTACAGGCATCGCCGGCACAAACAACCTCTTTATAATTAGGCGCCAATGCAGCATTCTGTTGACATGTGAAATTTAAACAATTTGGCTGTGGGATGGGGTCACAACATGTATTTTGCTTGCAATGTTCACCTTCACACTGCAATTGTTTATAGTTAGATTTAAATTGTCGCCCAGATGGACATGCCTTAATTGTCTCACATGTGGGATTGGGTTTGCAACAGTCGCTGGCAGTGCAAGAAGAGCCTGTGCATGGAGTATTGGACGGTAATTTATACGTTCCCGGTCCACATTTATCAAAGGACGCGCAAGTTGCGTTACAGGTAGAATTCCCCTCTAACCCCTCTTTTACTGTGGTTGTGGCGCCTACATATGCTAAACCAATAATACTAAGAATAAATATAGACCACAATAATACTTTCAAATGGTAGTCAAGATACATAAATATATATAATATAAATAATATATTTATGCTTGATTGTAGGATCGATTGTTAAAGGAAGCTATGCCAATGGGCGGAGGCAGGTTCGTGGCAGCGAACATATTGTTTGTGCGAGGCAAAGTCGACTCTTTTGGGCTCGTCCAACCATTATAGTGCGAATAAGAATCTTCATTGGGATCTGATGGCGAGGAATGTTCTTCGTATGCTTCATTATTAAAAGATATGAAATTGGAATTGGGAAAATAAATATTAGAAGGAGGCGGAATGCCGGGCGGTGGGGGCGACGGTGGCGACGATGAGATGACACTACAACATTCGGGGGCAGCACAAGTTGCTCCGGTGCATGTAATGCTTGATACATTAGATTTCTGCTTCATACCTGCTGGGCACGTGTATGTTAAACAGATGGGGTTGGCGGTGCAGCATTCTTGGGATTCACATGTAGAGCTTGCGCAAATTGTCGATGGTGGCTTTGGGTGAAATTTCGGTCCGCATTGTATGGTGCTGCATGTAGGGTTGGCGGAACAGCATTCATCGGGTGTGCATGTATAATTGGCACATTGAATTTGCTGCCCATTGCTTTTTAAATAAAAATTTGTTGGGCATTTCATATTATCCCCAAAGCAGGTTGGTTTGGGATTTGGCGTGCAGCAATCGTTATCGGTACACGATTTCCCCACACATGGAATAGAACTGGGATTTTCATTTAATGTTGAGTTTTGGGGACATGTGAAGGAAGTGCAGGTTGGTTGGGGGATAGGATCACAGCATTCGCTGTCTTTGCAAGTAGCCTTTTGGCACCCTAATTGTTTATAATTGGATTTATATTGTCGTCCGGGTGGGCACGTATAAGAACTGCATTGTGGATTTGCCACACATCTATCGCCAACAGCGTGAAATCCAGTTGCGCAACTTGCACATTTAACTGCCTTGTTCTTAGTGCAAGCGGCGCCAGTGGCGGGTGTACCATTGAGGCAGGTGCAATTGTTGGAAGTACACGTGGTGCCATTGAGGGTATATCCTGCCGCGCAACTTGCACATTTAACTGCCTTGTTCTTAGTGCAAGCGGCGCCAGTGGCGG
>Ga0315328_10001184_pt1 | contig 11938 bp, 7 predicted proteins | sample M120032315metaG_FD_203462 | JGI IMG/M metagenome (GOLD analysis project Ga0315328, IMG submission 203462) | Ammonia-oxidizing marine archaeal communities from Monterey Bay, California, United States - M1 200m 32315 | ecosystem: Environmental > Aquatic > Marine > Intertidal zone | place: USA... | reverse complement strand
ACGGCCCCTCTTCGGCCGCATGAAGGCCCTCGCCGCCTCCCCGCAGGCCCTGACGCAAACAGGAATCCGGCCCCATAAAGACTCCCCATCGCCTACAATGCGGGCTTCAACATCCCGCCTGTTTTTAACGAGGTTAAAGATGAACGCTCGCGTCCTCACCACCCTGGCTTTGCTCTTCAGCCTTCTCCTCCTCTCGTCGCAAACCAGCGCGCAGACCGGCAAGAAGTGGCTTGATATGAATTATGGCCCCTTCTTTTCAGGCTCTGTGCAGGCCCCCGGCCCCGGCAAAAACCTGACCTATAAAGGGCTGGTCCTCCGGGTCGATGGCAAATGGACATCGGCGGCGGGGTCGGCCGATAGCGCCACGATGCTCTTCGACACCGATCTCCTGCGTTTCTCTGCAGGCTGGACCGGTGGGCTCCTCAATATGCGCAACATCTCATGGGATGGATCACATGGTACACATTCGACGATCTCGGGAACCCCGGTCTTCCTCAATCCGCAGGCTCCGGGCTGGGCCCGGCCCGAGGATGGCTCCTTCAAGGACCCAAGAGCGCTGCCCTACGGTCCCCTTCCCAGGAAGTGGGCCCACTTCAAGGGCCTCTACCTGAACAAGGACCAGGTCGTTCTTTCCTATTCCGTTGGCAGCGCCAACCTGCTCGAGCTTGCATCCTATCGCAAAGCTGCCGGTGGCCAGGAAATGAACCGGACCCTGAACATCAAGGATGCCGACCGCGCCCTGACCCTGCTGGCCTGTGCCCTCGGCGGAGAGCCCTTGTCTCTGCTGGACCGAGGCAGCCTCAAAAAAGGAACGGGCGACGGCCCTGCCGCTTCAACCCTTGTCCTCCTGGGGGACCGCGCCAGGGGAGACGCGGCCCTGGTTACGCTTGTAAGCCTCTCCGGCGGAGGCAAGGGCATCTCCTCACGCTGGCAACCGGAAGATTCGCAGCTCCGGCTGAAGCTCACCCCCTCAGGCGACAAGGCCGGGGGGCGACTCAAGCTCTCGATCTGGAAGGGACCGGCCGCGGATCTTGAAAAATACGCCGCGTCCCTCGATGCGGGCGAGCCCGCCGACCTCTCGCCCCTGACGAAAGGCGGACCGCCGCGCTGGAAAGAAAAACTCGAGACCGAGACCCGGCTCGGCGCCGACAACGGCGCCTTTGCCGTCGACATCCTGACCGCGCCCATGGAGAACCCCTGGAAATCCTGGATGCGCCTGGGCGGCTTTGACTTCTTTGCCGATGGCCGGCGCGCCGCGGCCTGCACCTGGATGGGCGACGTGTGGCTGGTTGACGGCATGGGAACAAAGTCCGGAAAGCTCTCCTGGCAAAGAATCGCAACCGGCCTGTTCCAGCCTCTCGGGCTCAAGATCGTAGATGAAACCATCTATGTGCTGGGCCGCGACCAGATCACCGTTCTCCGAGACCTGAACGGCGATGGAGAGGCCGACCATTACGAGAATTTCAACAATGACGCGGAGGTTACCGAGCACTTCCATGAATTCGCCATGGACCTCCAGACCGATGCCGCTGGCAATTTCTACTACACCAAGGGTGGACGCCATGCAAAGGATTCGGTCGTTCCCCAGCACGGCAGCATCCTCCGCGTCAGCAAGGACGGGTCAAAAACAGAGATCCTCGCCAACGGTTTTCGCGCCCCGAACGGCCTCTGTGTAAATCCGGATGGGACCTTTTTCACCAGCGACCAGGAGGGCCACTGGACCCCCGCCAACCGGATCAACTGGGTCAAGAAGGGCGGTTTCTATGGCTACATGTGGTCCTTCCACAAGGGCAAGAAACCCACCTCGTACGATCCGCCGCTTTGCTGGCTTCACCCCCGCTATGACCGCTCTCCGGCTGAACAGCTCTGGGTTCCCAAGGGCTGCTGGGGGCCGCTGGGCGGACACTTGATCTCCCTGTCCTATGGAACCGGCGCTATCTCGCACATCCTCCATGAACAGGCCGGCGACCTGATGCAGGGCGGCGCGACCAAGCTCAACATCCCGATCTTTCCCACCGGTATCATGCGCGGACGCTTTCACCCCGGCGACAAGCATCTGTATCTCTGTGGGCTCTTCGGCTGGGCCGGCAACCGGACCCGGGCAGGCGGTCTCTATCGCATACGCCATACCGGCAAGCCCATGCACACTCCGCTCAAGCTCCACGCCACCACCAGGGGTCTCGTCCTCACCTTCTCAGACCCCCTGGAGCCGAAACGCGCGGCGAGCGCCGACCGCTATTCCATCGAGAGATGGAATTACCTCTGGCGCCAGCAATATGGCTCAAAGGACTACAAGCTCTCCGATGGCAAGATCGGCCGAGACAAGGTCTCCGTCAAATCGGCCGTCGTCTCAAAAGATGGGCGCTCAGTTTTCCTGGAGATCGAGGATATGAAGCCCTGCATGCAGATGCTCATTCGCTACAAGCTCACCGGAGCAGATGGGGCCCGGGTCTCACAGGAAATCTATAACACCATCCACAAGCTCGGTGACCACTCGAAGGCCGCAAAGCTCTTTGATTAACCACCCGGTTCAGGGAAAAAGATACCGCGCGTTCTTTGCTGCCGCCCGCCGCCTGTAGCCTTCCAGTTCGGCCCGCATGGCGACCACCAGCGGTGAGCCCGGATGCCCTTTCTCGAGGGCCTTGATCCACTTCTCGGTGACCGCGTAATACACCGCGATGCGATTCCGCACCATCTCGCGAACACGGCGCTGCTGAATGGGCTGTGCAGCTCCGGGGAGGTTGTCCAGGGCCTTGCCGATCCACTCGAACGCGGCCTCTTTTTTGAGCGCGGCATCGTAGCTGCCCGCCACTGCGATGGCCCGGGCGACCCTCTCAGCCCCCGTGACGCTCCGCGTGTAGGCCTGCACCTGGGATGCCAACTGGGCCGGGTCCGGGACCCGAAAGAAGGCCAGGGCGCGCGCGCGCTCTCTCTCCAGCTCGCCCGCAAGGGCGGCATCGAGCGGCGGATTGAAATAGGCCGAGAGAGAGGTGAAGGGGCTGAGCCGTAAGGCGGCAAAGGCCAACGGTGAAAGCGCCGGCCCGCGGTAGAGGCGCAGCAGCTCACGGTCACCGCTGGAATAGCTCAGTCGCTGGGTATCATCTTCGTACAGCATCGGCGCCTTGAGGCCCGAGATCTCCTCCGGCCCCATGACCACCGTCGACAGCACGCCCTCGAGGGAGGACATCTCGTGGCGACAGAGAGTCGTCCAGCGCGAGCCGGATATCTTGTTCTCCCGGGCGAAGGTCCGGCAGCGCTGACGCAGCGCCTCCAGCTCAAATTGCGGCTTCGATGGGTAGCTCAGAACCATGAAGTCATCCCGGCCGACCTTGACCACGAAGGTAAAAGGAAATTCCGCCGCCTGGGTTTTCACGATACCCAGGGTGTCCGCGGGGGTAATCCTGTAGAGTGGAAGCCACTGCATGAAGACGCCCCCCGGACGCAAAATGCGGCGAACCCCGGAATAGAACTCCCGGGAATACAGGCTGCACACTCCATCCGCCGTCGGCGGCGGCGGCTCCATCGAGATGATGTCATAGGAGCTCGCGGGGGCACGGTCAACATAATGGCGCCCATCGTCAAGATGGACCCTGACCCTGCCGTCTTTTCCAAGGCCGTGGTTATATTCGCCGTAGTTCCGCAACGAGAGCTCTATCATCTCCTCCGAGATGTCGACCACGTCCAGGCGACCGTCTTCCGGCAGATACATCAGGAGCGCGCCGAAGGACTGGCCGGAGCCAAGGCAAATCCCCAGGCAATCGCCCGGCCGGCCCGTGCCGGGATAAAAAAGCATCGGCACATGGCCCTGGATGGCCTGGGTCGACCAGTACTTCTTATAGGTTACCGCCAGTGAGACATGTCCCGCGCCCACCTGGATGCTGTCAGGCCCATCAAAAATCCAGGAGGTCGTAAGCGGCCCCTCGTTGATCTCGACCAGCCTGGTTTCGCCCCGGGCAGGATTCTTGCCATACCCATCCTCGAGTATCGTCTGCCGGGTGATGTCTTCGGAAAAGCTGAAATAGAGAACGCTGGCCAGCCCGAGGAGGGGGGCCGCGGCGGCAAGGATGCCTCCGCGGTTCCTGGGGGGGGAAGCCTCGCCCCCCGCCGGCTGAAAGGCCCGGGCCTTCAGCAGGCAGGCGCCCGACAGGACCAGTGAGCCCGCGCCCAGCAGGACGAGCGTCGCATGCAGGCCAAGACGATGGAGGAAAACGTAGCCTGCGAGGAAGCCGCCAAGGCTCGAGCCGATGGTGTTCCAGAACACAAGTCGGCCGGAAACCGGGCGCAGAGTGGCGGCGCTCCGGGCCGCCGCCGCGATCAGGGCCGGCAGCCCCGTACCCATCAAGGCCACCGGGATGAAAATACACAGGGCGATCTGGAAAAGCGGGGCGAAAAATATCGCGTCCGCCTTCTCGCTCCAGAACATCAGATATGACGGGTTCAGGTGGTCGATCTCGAGAGTTTCCAGCGGCACCACCCGGAGGCTCCCATCGGGAAGGGTGATCCGCTTGCCCTGCAAAGCCACGCTGTGCTCCGCTGACCGCCACCAGTAGATCATCGTAAGAGCGAAGAACGGCACCAGCCCCTGCAATCCCCCGAGAACTTTGAGCGGGCTCCCACGCGTACGAAGCACGGGGGAGAGGGCCAGGCTCCCCGCCGCCAGGGCCAGCAGGTACACCGCCAGGAGCATCGCTGTGAAATAAACGCTGGTTGTATGAAAGAGAGAAAAATAACGCGACCAGGCGACCTGGTAGGCGATCGCAACCAGGCCGGAAAGGAAGGCCGCCGCGGGGAAAAACCACCCCAGCCGAACCTTCCCGGCAATAGCGCGGGTCGGAGCCGATTGGCGAAAGAAAAGAAACGCCGCGCCGGCGATCAACAGGTTGCCGATGCCCCCGGCCACGCTGGTCCCGTTCATGCCAAGCGCCGGGATGGCAAAATAGGCGGTGCACAGAACCCCGGCCACCGCACCCAGGATATTGACGCCGTAGAGGAAGCTGGTCCGCGAGCCAATCGCGCGGTCTTCGGCCACCAGCCCATCCAGCAGAAGAGGAAGCGTGCCTCCCATAAAAAAGGTCGGGATGAGCACAAGGGCGAACAGCAGCCCGAAACGCAGCGCGAAGAGGCCTCCACCAACCCCCGCCGCGACGGGATAGAGCGCGCCGTAGGTCTGCTCCAGCAGGAAGAAGAGAAAAGGGAAGGCCAGGGCAAAGAGACCGATCACCAGCTCAAAAATACCGTAAATGAAAAGCGGGGAGCGGCGAGTGGAGCGAAGACGGTTTCCGACAAAATATCCGCCAAGCGCGATTCCCAGGAAAAACGAGGTCAGCACCGTAGAGAGGGCGATCTGGCTCGCGCCAACCACCAGGGCCGCCTTCTTGATCCAGACCAGCTCGTAGCCGAGCCCGAGCGCGCCTGAGAAGAAAAACAGGGCCGTCGCCCGGCCAAACGCCTTTGGTCGGAGCGCCGGCTTTCCGGATTGTTCTGGAGCTGTCTTCTTCGCCACGCTGTTGTCTTCACCTCCGCACTGGATGCCTTATATTCCCTGACGGCTTTCGCCTCTTCTGTTATCGGCCTCTGGCCCTCATGGCTGAAAAAAATTGTTCCAATCGCTGCCGTGGCGTTAGGATGCCTACATGACTGCAAAATGCTCTTTTTACCCTTATCTGCTGGCCCTGACGCTTCTCCTCCCTGCCGGGACCCTCGCTGCCGAGGTAGTAAAAAAAATTGGCCCGGCAGCTAAAAAGGCTCCGGCCGGCAAGAAGGCTCCGGGCCCGGCCAGGCCGGTTGCCGAAGACCTGGCCCGAATAGAAAAGATTCGCCTCCGCCTGGCGGACTGGGAAAAAAGCGCCGCCTCCCTCTCTCTTCACGGCCTCGACGTCAAGGGGTTCCTCGCGCCCGATGCCGTGGCCTACAAGGCCGCCTCCACCTATCTCAGGCTGCGCAAATCCGGCCTTCCCCACGAGGAGGCCATCCGCAGGCTCGCCTCCTCTCTGCCGCGCTGGAAACGATACGAAGGACAGGGGCTTTTTCTGCTCAGGATCGCCAACCCCCTCTACCTGCAGGGAAAAAAACAACGCCGCGTCTTCACCCAATCAAAGGGCCTGGGACAGGAAACCCTTCAGCTTCGGGACGCCCGCAACCGCAGGCTCAAAGGCAAGCTGGCCGGCCTGCCAGCCAATCTCCGCCTGGCCACCCTGAGAGTAAAGAAGTTCTGGCAGACCGGCGATGGGGTCACCCGGCTGGTCCGCCCTGGAACTCGGGGCGAGCTCCTGCGCAATCCCGGCTCCATCGGCCGCAAGGCCAAGCTCTCGAAGCCCTTCAAGGCCTGGGTCCTGGAGGCCGGGCCGGCGGAGCTCGAGGTGCTTGTTAAGCAGTCACAGCTCGCCGGCTCCAAGAGCCGGACCTTCAGGGTCTCTCTGGCCGGCTGGAAGCGCTACGAAGGGCCGTGGGCAGACGGCCTCCTCGACCTCAACGAAAACCGTTCCTGGCAGGAGCTTACAAGCCTGACACTTGAAATCCGCCTGCCCCCGGGCGGCCTGGCCGTCAGCCCCGCCCTGCAGGCGCTTCTCAAAGAGGCCTCCTCTCCCTGAGGTCAACCCGCAGACCTGCCCCTTGCCTGTAAGAGCCCGAAGGTTTAGTATATTGGCGCTGACCTTGGCTCTGTATTGCCGTAATAACAAGGTCGGCGAAGAGAAAACTGAAGAGAAGTGGAGAAACGGCAATGGCGGAAAACGGCTGCGTCGGCGTAGAGCCGTCCAGGCTGGGATCCTATGCGCTGCTGGAAAGCTGCGGAGAGGGGCCGCGTGGACAGGTCTTCAAGGCCGAATCTGGAGGGCGCTTCTACGCCCTGAAAATCTATCATGCGAAGACCTGGACGCGATGGGAGGACCTCGAGAAGCTCTCCCGCGGCGGGGGTCTCATCCATCCCAACATCCTCCCGGTAGAGGACATCGGCTCCTGTGATGACTGGAAGTATTCGGCATCGCGCTTCCTGCCCGGCGACTCACTCCAGGAGGTCCTGTCCGGCCTGAGAGAGGGCTCCCTCTCCTCTGCCTCCCTCTGCCCGATCGGAGCCACCGCGGCTGGCGGACCGCAGCCCGACCACCTGTACCGCTGCGTAAGAATGATCGAAAAGGTGGCCCGCGGGCTGCATGCTGCCCACGAAGCAGGGGTTGTACATGGACGAATCTGCTCGGGCAACCTCATGTTCTCTCCATCCGGAATGCTGCTCCTTGTAGATTTCGGAGGCGGCGGACACTCCCTCGCCGGGGAGCTTCACTACCGCGCGCCCGAAGAGCTCCAGCAGGACAGCTGGCCAGCCCACAAGGGCTCCGACATTTACGCCCTCGGCGCCGTCCTCTACGAGATGCTGGCGCTGAACGTACCCTACGCTCTATCCGGCGGCGAACCCTCTGGGCCCGCGGCCATCCGCGAGGCCATCCTGGCCGGGCCGCCGCCTGCGCCCTCCTCTCTCTCCGATGAAATGCCGCCCTCGCTCGAGGCCTGCGTCACAAAGGCGATGGCCCGCGACCCGGAGGACCGCTATTCAAGCGCCGCCAAGCTGGCCGAGGACCTTGCCCGCTTTCTTGCGGGGGAAAACACCCGCGCGGCCCTCGAGAAAAAAACTCTCGCGGTTGTCGCGCCCCCCCCTGCCTTCCGGCTGTCCCATCGTCTCATCGCCGCAACCGTCCTCTTGATGATGACCGCGGGGGCCGCCTGGTATAGCAGCCAGGCCGGCACGCAGAGCTCCTTGCTCAACGGCGCCCTCGACGCGCTCTCAAAGGGAGACCATGCAGCGGCGCGCTCCGAGGCAGGGCGCCTGAAATCGTCCAATCCGGGCAACGCCCGGGCCAAGGCCCTGTCGGAAATCATCGCCAAAGCCCGGGCCGCTGACCACCTGACCCGGGCGATGGATGCCTTGCTCGATGGCGACCACGAGGCCGCCCGTAACGCAGTGGGCGACGCCAGCGATCTCCTGCCACAGGACACGCCCCTCCTGGCGGAGATCGCCGAGCGGCTCAAGGAGGCGCGGAAGGAATAGCCACGTGCCGCGGTAATGACGGCGGCCCCCTTCTTCCGTACAATCTCCTGCATGAACGAATCTCCGGCACCCAGCGAAATACTTTCAGCGCCCTCAAAGAAAAAAGCATGGGTGCTGTTTCTCCTCATCGCCGTAAGCGTCGCCGGGCTCGACCTCTGGAGCAAAGCGGCCGTCTTCGACCTGCTGGATGTCCAGAGCATGATGAGGCCCGCCCCAGGCGGCGGAGAAAAGCTCTTTGTCGTAACCCAGCACACCAAGTCCGTCGTGCCCGGCTTCTTCGAGCTCGAGGCAAATTATAACCATGGGGCCTTCAACGGCTGGTTCTCTGAACACACCGGGCTGCTGGCCCTCCTGTCGAGTGCCGCCTTGCTGGTCATCGCCTCTGTGCTCTGGTATTCACTCGGCCGATCCCCGGCCCCGACCCTGTCTTTCGTGATAGCGCTCGGCCTGCTTGCCGGCGGAACCGCGGGAAATTTCTATGATCGCTTCTACCTGGAGGCCGTTCGAGACTGGATCAAGTGGTACATCGCAATCGATGGCAAAGAACACATCTGGCCGAATTTCAATGTCGCCGACAGCGGGATCTGTATCGGAGTCGCCCTGGTGGTGTTTCCGGAGCTCCGGGGGCTCTTCCAGAAGCGGAAACCGGCGGGCGACAACAAGCCGCCGGACCCCGGCACTAATCCTTCCAGTCCGCGATAAAGACGTTGGTCTCGCCTGGGCGCGCATTGAAGCGGTTCGAGGCCCAGGCCAGCTTGGTTCCATCTGGAGAGAACATTGGAAAGCCGTCAAAGTCGGCCGAATAGGTAATCCGCTCTTCTTCTCCTGAGTCGATATCAACCAGGAAGAGATCGAAATTAGGCTTCCTGCGGTCCGTGCTGTGCTTGTTGGTCGCAAAAATCAGCTGCCGCCCCGACGGGTGAAAGAACGGGCAGAAGTTCGCCCGGCCATTGCTGGTCACCTGGCGGATATTGGTTCCATCCGCGTCCATCACATAGATCTCGAGCCTGCTGGGTTCGACCTGTCCCTGCGCCAGCAGGGTTCTGTACTTCTCGAGGTCCTTGCCCTTAGGGCGGCTGGCCCGAAAACAGATGGTCTTCCCGTCCGGCGAAAAGAACGGCCCTCCATCATAGCCCGGGATGTCAGTCAGCTGCCGCTGGTCGCTTCCATCCGGCTTCATGTCCCAGATCTCGAGATCGCCGGTACGTGCCGAGGTAAAAACAATGCGCGAGCCATCGCGGGCGTAGGTGGGCTCGGCATCGTAGCCCCGGGCATCAGTAAGCCTCCGCAGGTCCCCGCCTTTCGCACTTTCACTGAAAATATCAAAGTCCTCGTAAACCCTCCAGACATAGGGTGGAGGGGGCGGTGGTGGCGGCGGACAATCCGGTGAGCCCAGGTGGGTCGAGGCGTAAACGATACGGCTCCCGTCTGGGGCAAAATACGAGCAGGTGGTGCGGCCCTTGCCTGTCGATACCCGCCGGCGGCCTGATCCATCGATGTTCATTACAAAAATCTGGTCACACTTCAGCTCGCCATGGGTGCTCTGGAAAACCAGCTGGCGACCATCTCCGGAAAAATACGCCTCGGCGTTTTCCCCCTCAAACGTGAGCTGGCGCACATTCACCAGATGCCTCTCGCCCTCAACAGGCGCAACCGCCCTTGCCCGGGGGCGCAGGCCCTCGCCCAAACGCTCAGCGAAACAACCCGCCCCCAGGGTGGCCACGAGCGCCAGCAGGGCACCCCCGGTAAAAATGGCCTTTGAATAATTCATTCGGCTTCTCTCCTGTCATATTGCGTCAGGAAGGGAATGATCTTGCTGACGATGAAATCCGAGACGGTCCCGATCTGCCGCTCGATCTGGTCGAGATTGCCGGATGGAATCGGGGCCTTAAAAGTTCCCACGTTTTCTATGTATACCGAGCGCCGGTCACGCAGATAGGACTCGACCCGCACATTAAAGGCGGCAGGCTGCTCCTTGGTGGCCGGGAATACCAGGCGAAAGCCGTGCAGGCTCACCGGGCGCTCAAACTCTCGCAGGTCATCCTGCGGCACCCTGAAGATGCTGCCGGCCAGAAACTCGGCCGCCGAACCGAAGGCGTTTGGCGTGCAGACCGCCCGCACGGTTACCTGCTGCACCAGGATGGCGCCGAGGCCGAGGCCCGGCAGCGCCTCTTCCAGCACCGTTCTGACCTTTTTCCCGAACTGTTCCGCAGTTGTCCCCATGTGGTCCTCGGCAAACTGAAGCCGGTCGCCAGCGAAAGTAAGCCGGGAAAAGCCCCTGCCCCCCGAGCCCTGCTTTTCTATCCGCGCCCCTGTTGATGTGCGGATGAAGTTCTCATAACCACTGGTATTACAGACCTTATTGTAGACCTCGCGAACCTGCTCAATCGTGTATTTCGCGGGTAAATGTACACATTCGCAAAGCAGGCTGATGGTGCTGGGCTCGCTGAACATTCCAAGTTTTTCTCAAGTCCGAGTGCGATTTGACCGAAGTAATACTTACGAGAGTAAACTCTTGATACCCGTCCACCGTGGGGTGGTGCTCTACCGGGCACTCCTCCGCGGTTTTTTTTATCCCTGGCGACAAGCCAGGCGTTCGACGGGGGCCTCTATTCTATATAGAGGCCCTGCAGGCGAAACTCCTCCCCAAGATCCTTCGCCGCCTTCTCGTTCTTTGCGCCTCGGACTGCCACGACCTTGTCATTGAGCCGCTCGAAGACGATGCTCTGCCGTTCAAAAACTTCCGCAAGACGATCGACCGCCTCCAACGACTCTCCCCTGAAAAGAGTGGCGCGTTCCCTGTGGAGAATTTCGACTGCCTGGGCCCATTCTTTTAGAGAGAACTCAACGTTGTGAGGCATCTCATTGCGGCTGTATTCCTTGAGCGAGCCGAGGAGCTGCTCGGCGGTAAACCCGGAACAGATACCTCTCTTGACGCTCTCGCGCGTAAGGCGGTAGCGCTTCACCCGGTCGGAGCCCAGCCTGTCGGCAAAGCGGCTCAACACAAGGTTCGCCTCATCCTCCAGCGGCATCTCGGGAAACACCAGGACCTCGAAATCAGGATTGATGAGCGCCGGGCGGCCAAGAGAATCTCCCTCCTCCCAATCCTTCAGGCCGAAGAAGCGCTGGCCGAGATCGGACAGCCGCAGGGCCTGGATGACGCCGCCATGCAGGCCAACATCGACCAGCCCCATGAGCGCCATGCGATGGACGACCCAATAGCTCAGGTCGTGATAGAGCTTGGCCATGGAAACCTTGATAGGGTCGACAATTCCCCTGCGCTTGCTGTGATGCTCATCGTCACACCGCGCCTGGTATTCTTCGTGGATTCCCTCTTCCTCCAGGGTGGCGAGGAACCGCGCCACCACCGCGCTGAGGAAGGGCTGGAGCGACAGCCAGGAGCCCGGGCTCGTCTCCTGCAGCTGCGCGAGAAAGATCTTCCGGAGGCTCTTCTGATGAAAGCTCCAATGTCCATCCTGGTGGTCGGACAGGAAGAGCTCAAAAAGCGCCTGGAGCTTCTCCCGCAACGAGTTTTCCTGCCACCCGCTTTGGCGAAGCGGGGTGGGCACCAGCTGATGGTCCTCTACGTCGAAGAAGCGGAGGCGGCGAGCCGTGCCCAGGAGATGCTGAACAACCTTGCCCTCGAAAACATCCTGGTACCGGGTCGCGATCAACGAAGATGAAATCCTGTCCTCTATTTTCTTGTAGAGCCTCCCCTCCCGGGTAACCTCCAGCTTGTCGGATCGCAGCAGGTCCAGCAAACGCTCAAGGTCGATGGCGAAGTCGCTGCCGAGAAAAACCTCCGACTCGTTGGCCTCGACGAGCTCCCGGCTGCTCTCCAGGAAGGCCTCGCAGAGGTTCTCCTGGTACAAAACCAGCGCCTCTTCTTCGAACTTG
>Ga0315328_10001178_pt1 | contig 11958 bp, 10 predicted proteins | sample M120032315metaG_FD_203462 | JGI IMG/M metagenome (GOLD analysis project Ga0315328, IMG submission 203462) | Ammonia-oxidizing marine archaeal communities from Monterey Bay, California, United States - M1 200m 32315 | ecosystem: Environmental > Aquatic > Marine > Intertidal zone | place: USA... | reverse complement strand
AAGAGATTGCAACATTCATGAAACAAATAATTATTGAGAAAAAGGATCCAAAGAAAATTCTTCCAAAAGTTAAATCTTGGAGAAAAGATTATCAAAAAGTCAAATATTGTTTTGACAGTAAACTTGGTGCCTACGAATACGTCAAATTAAGATAATTTTATGCATAATCTGTAAGAAGTGTTGATCTCCTTCACTTTTGTCAAAAACTAATTAGATTATTTATAATCAGATAATATGATAAAAAATTGAATCAAAGTTTTAACACAGGTATTGATATCATTAAATGTTAGTAGATTTAAAAAGAAACCACTAAAAAATAACCAAAATTTCTATAAAAAAATATGTTTTAGAAACATATCCTCAAAGAATGTATAAAAATTATATAATTAATTTATAATATTAATTGATAATTTTATTAATTTTGTATAATTGAGGGTTATTATCTAATAGTTTTATAATGTCATTTGTCAAAATTGGTCTATTAGAAATTCTTTTTATAATTTCACGAATTAGATACATATCATTTTCATAATCAAGTGACCATCTAAAATGAGAAAGATTTTTTGATTGTTGAATATATTTTAGTTTAAAATTTTTAGGGTTTAAATACAAATGGGAAGTTACATGCTCTCGCTCATCAGGTGTCTTTGCATTTTTCCAAGCTATTTCTAAAGCATTAAAAGAAAATATTTCAACTTCAGTTCCAGAAGGATATGTTGAATTAAAAATTGAGGAGTTATCTTTTTGAATAATTTCAAAATTTGCTACATAATCAAAATCATTTCCCTTGAAAAATTCTATTATTGAATCCACGATTTGAGGATCTATTAGTGGTTTATCAGAAGGAATTCTTACAATATGTGATAATGAAAATTTTTTAGCACACTGATAGTGTCTATCAAGTACATCTTGTTCATCACCTCTAAAGTAATCTATATTCAAATTTTTACAGTGTTCTTCAATTGGATCATCACGTTTGAGATTACTAGTTGCAATTATTATCATATCAGAATTTTTAGAATGCTTTAATTGATCAATAGAATAATCAAGCATTAAATTAGTTTTGTCAGCTTTCCTCAATACTTTTCCAGGGAGTCTTGTTGAACCCATCCTAGTTTGTACAATTATTCCAATTTTCATATAAAAAATAAATTGTTGTTTATATTAATTAATTTTTTATTTTTCAATCATTCTAATATGTGAAATCATTTCTTTTAATTTTTGAGTATCCATTGATGCTGAAGCATCTGGACCTTTAGAATTTTTTGATTTAACATGTTTTTCAATGTAAATTTGTTTAGAATGATTGAATTTTTTTAATGTTGTAAAAACTATTGGAGCGATAATGTCTGTTGTATGATCAGAAAAACCATCAAATTTTATGGCGTTTTTCCAATCAATTTTTTTATATTTTAATGGATATTCTGATATACAATAACAAAAAGTTTTTTTATTTTTGGAAAAAATACTGTTAATCTTTTTTTTACTTCCACCCATACCCATACTAATTATAATTGGTTTTTTTGAAGCTGCTTTTTTCTCAAGAATTTCTAATGAATATGGATCAGTAAATAAACACGTTCTTGATGCAATTTTATATCTTTTTGTTTTAATGGATTCAAGAAAATCTATTGCTTCTGGATAAAATGCACTACAAAAAAACTCTATTTTTAATTTTTTACATAAACTATTAATTTTTTTTGCTTTTTCAAATGTTAATTCTGATTTCTTAATTTCTTTCCAATTTGGATGTGATTTTTTATAAAGATCAGTAGCTCTCCACATTTGAAATTTTACCGCATCGGCACCTGCATATTTACATTCTTCAATAATTTTTTGGGCTTTTGAGATACTTCCTTCCCAGTTTGAACCAATTTCAGCAATGACCTCGGTTTTCATACCACATTACTAAATTGTATACCTATGAATCTTATCATAGACAAGAATATACAATATGTAAATTTTATAATTTTATGTCTTTAAATTTAACCAATCTTGAAAGTTCTCTTGATGAAATAAAAGATGAGATGTATTCCCTCATGGAAAATTTATTCCCAATTTGTAGAAGTATTACAGGTAACGGTGTTCGTCAAACCCTGGAAATCCTCCAAAACTTAATTCCTCTTTCTCAATATGAAATTCCAACTGGAACTAAAGTTTTTGATTGGATTGTTCCTAAAGAATGGAATATTAATGATGCATTCATTATGGATTCATCAGGAAAAAAGGTAGTTGATTTTAAAGATTCAAATTTACATATTCTAAATTATAGCATTCCTCAAGATACAGAAATAAGTTTTAATGAATTAAAAAAACATCTTTTTTCAATTCCTGAACAACCAGATGTTATTCCATATGTTACATCGTATTATAATGAAAATTGGGGTTTTTGTCTAGAGCATAATCGATTAGTAAAAATGAAAAATGAAATGTATAGGGTAGTTGTTGATTCAAAATTAGAAAATGGATTTCTAACATACGGTGAATTTCTAATAAAAGGGGAATTCAAAGATGAAATTTTAATTTCGACATATGTTTGTCATCCTTCTATGTGTAATGATAATTTATCTGGAATTGTAGTTGCTACAGCTTTGGCTAAATATCTTAAAAATTTCAACTTAAAATACTCAATTCGTTTCTTATTCATACCTGAAACAATTGGTGCCATAACGTGGATTTCCCAAAATGAAGAAAAAATGAAAAATATCAAACATGGTTTAGTGTTAACTTGTATAGGTGATCGTGGAAAATTTGTATACAAAAAAACTCGTATGGGAAATGCCGAAATTGACAATACAGTAATAAAAATACTAAAAAAATCTAATGCTGATTTTGATATAGTTGATTTCTATCCCTGGGGAAGTGATGAAAGACAATTTTCTTCTCCTGCATTTAATTTACCAGTTGGTTCATTAATGAGGAGTGTACCTAATCGTGAAATCACCAAAGAATATCATACTTCTGCTGACAATCTTAATTTTATGAGCAAAAAATCATTATTAGATTCATTTGAAAAATATTTTTTAATTATTGAAGAATTAGAAAAAAAAATTGAGGAACCAGAAACAATTTCAAATAATTTCCAAAAAAAACTCATCAATGATCAAGAAGATTACTACATAAATACAAATCCAAAATGTGAACCTCAATTAGGTAAATATCAATTATACGAAAATTTCGGCGGTCAATATGATATAGAAAAAAAATATATGAAAAATGCAATTTTTTGGGTTCTAAATCTTTCTGATGGATTTCATTCTTTAGAAGAAATTGCAAAACGTTCAAACTTAGAATTAAAATTAGTTCAAACTGCAACAGAATTACTTGAAACAAAAAAACTTGTTATGAGGAAAAACGATGCTAACATGTAATGAATTAATTTCAAAATTTAAAGAATTAGGAATTAAAGATGGTGATGTTATTTTAGTACACAGTTCATTCAACTCATTAGGAACTGTTTCCAATGGTCCAGATGATGTTATTGATGCTTTATTACATGTTTTAGGGAAAAATGGTACTTTGATTGTTCCAACATTTAATTTTGATTTTTGTAATGGGGATTCATTTAATGTAAATGAAACACCATCACAGATGGGTATTATTACTGAATTTGTAAGAAAAAATCCTGATAGTGTAAGAACAAAAGATCCGGTTTATTCATTTGCCATAATGGGTAAACTAAAAGAAAAACTAGGCAATTTAGCCTACAATAGCTGTTATGGAAATGATTCAATGTTTGCACAATTAAGAAAGCATGATGGAAAAATTCTCATAATAGGTTTGGCTTACAATGATTCTATGACTTTTTTTCATCATGTTGAGGAAATGGAAGGATGTGATTATAGATATTTTAAAGAATTTGATGGAAACCTGATTGATTTTGATGGAACAGAACAAAAAACTAAGATTAAAATTTTTGTAAGAAATTTAGAAAAAAAAGTTGAAACTGATGTTGATAAAATGGGTGTCATTCTTGAAAATAATGGATTAGTAAATAAAATAAAAATTGGAAATGCAGATGTAAAAATTTTAGATGCAAATCAAGTTTACATTAGAACTGCTGAAGAATTAAAAAATAATCCACATATTCTTTGTAAGTTTAATTCTTGAAATTATAAGAAAGTACTATAAAGGTAAAATGTTATTGTAATTTGTGAAGATTACATATGTCACACAAGCATGTGTTTTAATTGAAATACATGATAAAAAAATTTTATGTGATCCTTGGTTGGTAGGTCCCTGTTGGGCTGGAAACTTATGGCATTATCCTCCTCCAAAACGCGAACCTGAATCATTTACAAATATTGATTATATCTATTTCTCACATGGTCATGAAGATCACTTTCAATTAGAATCTATTAGAAGACTTCCAGAAGAAACAAAAAACTCAGAAGTTTTAATTTCTGATTATGATAAACCATACTGGGAAAATGCAGTTAGAGATGCCGGTTTCAAAAATATTACTATGTTGGAACATAATGAATCATTAGATTTAGATTCAAAAACTAAATTACATATGGTTCGAAATGATGGAGGTGATGACGATTCTTCTATAGTAATAGAAGCTGATAATTCCACAGTTTTTTTCCAGACTGATAATATCATGTCATACAAAGAGGCAGAAAGATTAGGAAACAAGTTTGATATTGATTTATTTTTTACAATTCCAACACTTACTGGAGTTTTTCCAGCTTTTTTTGATTTTGAACCTAAAACAATGATGAAACTAGCAGAAAAAAAACAAATGTCATCAATAAAGTATAGTACTAAATTAATGGAATTATTAAAAGCAAAAACTGCAATTCCCTATGCATGTGATTTATGTTATTTTGGTGATTTGTATTTTGCAAATGAACTTCATATGTCAGACAAAGAAAAATATGCAAATTATGTAAAACAAACAATTCCTAATTCAGAAGTAATTATAATGAATCCAGATGATGAAATTAAAATAAAAGATGGAAAAATCACAACAAAACTTTTTCCCCCTGAATTTACAAAAGAAAATTTAGCATCTTATGCTGTAATGATGCGACCAAAATATGAACAAGCAATGATTGAAGAAAAAAAATATCTTAATGAACCATATCAAAATGATATCCAATTATTGAAACATGAACTAGATAGACTAACTGAAACTTGGGTGGGTGAAAATTTTAAAGTGTTATGGAAAATTATCGGTCCCGACGGAAAAATAACAAATATTTGGCATAATTTACCAAATAAAACTTCTGAAAATTATGAAAAAGAAAAACACGACCTAAGATTAGAATTACAAAGTTATAGATTACAAAGATGGGCTAGAAATGATTATCCAATGGGCGGTCAAACAATAAGAAATGGTTCAGTTCGTTGTCATCGCTATACTGATGAATATACAAAAAATGAAGATAACTATTGGAATTTAACTTCAAAAATTAATTTTCAAAAAAATCATAATTGAGAAATGATTTCGGATTTAATTCTTAAGGCTAATGAATTTCTAATAAATGACTCATGTAATAATATTGATAACGAATACAAATTTGAATTAATCAATGTAAAACATTCATCTTCTATAATACAATGGAGAAATAATCTTTCAAATTATTCATTAATGGTAAATCAAAATAAATTAAATAATGAATTACAGCAAGAATTTTTAGATAAATATGATACCCTAGATCGATTAGATTTTATTCTAATTCATATTTCTTCAAAAAAATATATTGGAAGTTTTTCACTCAATAATATATCTACAGATACACCTGAAATAGGAAAGTTACTAGGGGATAAAAATTTTAGAGGTAAATGTTTGGGGTACAAATCCACAAAATTACTTTTATTTTTTGCATTTAATTATTTAAAACTCAAGAAATTATATGCTAAAACTAGGAAAGATAATATTTCTAACATTAATCTAAATAAAAAATTAGGGTTTAAAATTATCAAAGAAGAAGAAATTAACGGGAAACAATTTATTATAATGAAACTAGAAAACTTTACTGAGACTTAATGTGTGGAATTTTTGGAGCATCAGGTGAAATAATTCATATAATAAATCAACATGAAAGTGGAGCAAGATTATTGTCTCATCGTGGACCTCACAATGAAGGAATTTGGTCTGATGATAATGTTCAATTAGAACTTTCTCGTTTAGCAATAATTGATCCTTCTGAAAAAGCAAATCAACCATTTGAATTATTCTCTGGAAAAATTTTAATTTTTAATGGAGAAATCTATAATTTCCAAGAATTAAAAGAAGAATGGATCGATAAACATGATAATAGTATAACAAAATCAGATACTGAAATACTCTATAGAGGATTATGTAAAGAGGGATTAAATTGTTTAAAGAAACTCAATGGAATGTTCTCTTTTGCTTTTTATGATAAATTACAAAATAAAATTTTCTTTGCTAGGGACAGAACTGGCATCAAACCATTTTATTATTATCATAAAAAACATGATTTTATTTTTGCATCAGAACAGAAAGCTATTGCAAATTATGTTGGTTGGAATACAAATTTTAAACGATTGTCTGAATACGCTGTTTTCCGACATGTTTCTGGTGAAGAAACTCTAATCAAAGATATTTTTGAATTAGAACCTGGATTTGCAGGTGAATTTGATATTACTACAGGTGAATTTAAAAAATGGAATTGGTATGAATTAAATCAAACAAGAGATGAACATGAAACCAATTTAGTTCAACTAGATGATATTTTAAATAATGCTGTAAAACGACATTTGATTTCTGATGCGCCACTTGGAATTCAATTAAGCGGAGGTATTGATTCAGCTATTTTATCATATTATGTCTCAAAAAATATAAAATCTCAAATAAACTCATTCACAATAAAATTCCCAAATTCTAAATTTGATGAATCAATTAAATCTAAAAAAATTGCAAAAAAATTTGGTTTTATTCATCATGAAATTAATTTTGATGATGAAGACTTCGTACATTATTGGAAAAAATCAATCCAATTTTTTGACGAACCTATACATCATTTTCATACACTCCCATTATTCAAATTATATGAATTTTGCAAAAATTACGTCACAGTAGTTTTAACTGGTGAAGGTGCAGATGAAGTATTTTTGGGTTACAAACACCATGAAGAAATTTTATCATATAAGAATTCTAAACAATTACGAAATTTTGGAAAATTTTTAGATTTCAAAATTGTGAAGGATTTTTTCAATTTTGAGATGAATAGTACCGAAGAAGATAGTTTTGGAAATAAAACAATTTTCTCCAAAAAATGTTTAAAAAAAGGAGAAATTGGTATTTCTAATTATGAATTTTTTACACATCTAAAATCATTATTAAACAGAATAGATAAAATGTCAATGGCTAATTCAATCGAAGCTCGTACTCCTTATCTTGATAATACTGTAATTGAATTTGCAATGAAACAAATCTCCCAAAATTTGATTAAACAGGACAATGATGGAAATTTCAATAGAAAAATTCCATTGAAAAATATTTATGTTAAAAATATTGGTGAATTAAAGAAATCTGAAAAAATTGGTTTTCATGTTCCATATGATAAATGGATTCAAAGTAATACTGTGTTACGAAATTTTTGTGCTGAAATTTTGGATGAAACAAAAAAATTCACTGAATTAAATTTAGATGAAATAAAAAAGTTGAAAATTAAATTATTAACTAATAATAAATTAGATTTTAATGAAGAAAGAGTAATTTGGGTAATATGTAATTATATTTTATGGAAAATATTTCCAAGATTAAAAAAAGTTGATAAATCTGATTTTAAATTTTTGTATGAACTTTTACAAAATAAAAATAAGTTTCAAAATATTTCACATAAAAAAATTCCAACTTATGATGAACATGTAAAATTTATTATGCAAGAACCATATACAAATTGGTATATAATCACCTCCGTTTTTGGAAAAATTGGTGCAGTTTATTTATCAAAAAATAATGAAATTGGTCTAAATATTTCTAAAAAATATGATTCTTATTTTATTAAAAAAGAAGTTTTCCAACAAATAATGGAAAAAAATCCCCGTGAAAAATTTTTTGTTAATATAAATCCAAAAAATAATCAAATGAGAGAATTCCTTGAAAAATTTAATTTCAGTTTAAAGATTCCTTTCAATAAATCAAAAAAAATATTTCCAGAAGATACGTATGAATCAAAATCAGAATGATATTTCTTTTTACTTACTGGAAATTGATCCTAAAGCATATTAAATAAAGCTGATCTGTGACATTATGTCACGATTATCCACGATTAAAGAAATCTTTGAATTACTAATCCATAAAAGAAAATTTCATATGTTTCCAATTATCATTTTACTAATTACACTAATTGGAGTAACAGCTCTTGCACAGTCAGGCCTAGTGGCATTTATCTATCCGATTTAAGATGCAAACCAGTTCTTCCCGATTTAAATCCCTAACAGTTACTGCAGGATTATCCTTTTGGTTTTTTATTATAACATCATCAACTGGAATATTTTCAATTGAAATTCTAATTATATTTGTGGCAATAGTTTTAAGTGTCACACAAATATTTACAAAAAAAATCTCAAAGGGACTAGATATTTTTGCAATAATTAATACAAAAATATTTTTAGGAATTTTGTTTTGTACAGTAATTTTCATTTATGGTATAACGTTTAGATTTTTACAAATTGATTTACTCCGGTTAAAAAAACAAGATAGAACATATTGGTTGGATGTGGAACAGACAAAACCTCACAGAATTAGGAAACAATACTGATGTATAATTTAGGAATATCTTGCTACTATCATGATTCAGCAGCAGCTCTGCTTAAAGATGGACATGTAATTGCAGCAGTTGAAGAAGAGAGGTTCTCAAGAAAAAAATTTGATGATGATTTTCCACACAAAGCCATCAAGTGGTGTTTAAATGAGACAGGAATTACACCTGATCAGATTAATTCAGTTGCATTTTATGATAAACCTGTTTTGAAATTTGAGCGATTATTAGATAATTACATTGCAGTTGCTCCACGTGGACTGTATAGTTTTTTGGATGTAATCCCAAAATGGATTCATAAAAGGTTATGGATTAAAAACGATATTAAAAAAGCACTAAAGGGATTCAAAGGAGAGATAATATTTCCTGAACACCACCTAACACATGCAGCACACGCATTTTACACCTCACCATTTGAGGAATCAGCTATTCTTACAATTGATGGAGTAGGTGAGTGGAGTACAACATCATATGGGTATGCTAATAATGATTCTATAAAAATTACAAATGATATTAGATGGCCACATTCATTGGGATTATTTTATTCAGCATTTACATATTTTCTAGGATTCAAAGTTAATGAAGGGGAATATAAGCTGATGGGATTGTCATCTTATGGTAAACCAAAGTATTATGATTTGATAATGGAGAAGTTGATAGATGTAAAAGATGATGGAAGTATTCACCTTAACATGGAATACTTTGCATTTACATATGACAAAGTAATGACTAGTAAAAAATTCTCAAAATTGTTTGGCATAGAACCAAAAACAAAAGATGAAAAAACTTTACAAATTCATTTTGATATTGGAGCTAGTGCACAAAAAGTATTAGAAGATGTAATTTTAAAAATGGTAAATCACATCCACACCAAAACAAAAATGAAAAATTTATGCATTGGTGGAGGTGTTGCACTAAACGGAGTAGCTAATTACAAGATACTATCTGAAGGTCCATTTGAAAATATTCACATCCCACCATCTCCAGGGGATGCAGGTAGTGCAGTAGGAGCAGCTCAATATTTGTATTATGTTTATCATAAAAATTCCAAAGATATATCTGATAATACACGGTTAATTCAAGAAAATGTATACGTTGGTCCATCATATAATAATGAAGAGATTAAATCATTTTTGGATTCCAAAAATATTTCATATGAATCCTTTGATGATACCACATTACTACAAAAAACTGCACAATTAATTGTTGATGGAAATGTAGTTGGCTGGTATCAAGGAAAGATGGAATGGGGTCCACGTGCACTTGGGAATCGAAGCATTCTTGCAGACCCTAGGCGTGCAGATATGAAAGATATTCTTAATGCCAAAATAAAACATCGTGAATCCTTTAGACCATTTGCACCCTCAATTATGGAAGAATTTGCATCAGAATACTTTGAGATGGACATTCCAAGTCCATACATGTTGATGGTAGCACCTGTCAAAAAACCAAAAGAGATTCCTGCAGTAACCCATGTAGATGGGACAGGACGACTCCAAACAGTTTCAAAAGAAACTAATGAATTGTATTATGATTTAATTAATGAATTTTATAAAATTACAGGAGTTCCCGTAATAATTAATACATCCATGAATGTAATGGGAGAACCAATTGTAAATACTCCTGAACAAGCATATGCTATGCTTGAAAAAACTGATATGGATTACATAGTAATGGCGAATTATTTAATTTCAAAAAAAGATATCTAAAATGATGTAATATGTCTGTACAAATTTCTTACAAAAAACAATTTACTTTTGGAATAATATTATTTTTAATAATACTAGGATCAATTGAAATTACTATTCGTGTATATGAGCATATCAATCCAATTTGTGATTTTTACAATAAAGATGCATTTTTTGATGTAGATTTTTCTTTACAAAAACAAATTTGTCAGGATACTAATTATCTTCAATATGAAGAACCGAATATACTGATGGTAAAACCAAACCAGCATTTCCAAACAATTAACATTAACGACCATGGATTTAGAGGTGCAGAAATTGATATTCAAAAACAATCTGATACCTATAGAATATTTGTGGTGGGTGGTTCAACTGCCTTTGGTCACGGTTCAACTTCTGATGTTACTACCATACCTGGATATCTTCAAACCATTTTTGACGAATCCACTACTAAAAAAATTGAAGTTATTAATGCAGGAAAACCACGTGCTACTTCTTTAGATGAGTCGTATTTTATTAGAAATTCTATTAAAAACTATGAGCCTGATTTAATTATAATTTATGATGGTGCAAATGATGCACGTGGAAAATATTTGGAAAAAGTAATAATTTCTAAAACTACTTCTGAATTAAATATAATTGAAAATATTAAAAGATACGGTGCATTTGAAAAAGGTGCTCAAATTTATAGAACTCCATTTGTTGTAAATGATTTTTTTACAGATCTTAATCGAAATATACTTGGTAAAGAAATTATTTATCAAAACGAAAATAAAATTTTAGTTAAAGAAATTTCTTCAATATGGAAAGAAAGGTGGATTGATATCTGTAAAGAAAATAATTCTGATGATATTTCAACTGTCATAATAATTCAACCCATGGTTGGTACTGGAACAAAAGTTTTATCGTCTGATGAATCAACATTTGCACCAACTAATGCAGGTGAACGTGATAGTATTTCAATTTTAGATGAAATGAGTTTGTATTTGCCTATTTTAGATAAACATTGTACAAAAACTGCTGATTTCCGAAATATTTTTGATAATGTTTCAAGACCTATTTTTTATGATGATGTTCATGTAGTAGATACTGGAAATGAAATAATTGCAAAAGAAATATTCTCATTAATTACTCCATTAGTTAAGTAATTATTTATAATAATTTGTGAGAGATTTATTTAAGGAACATATTTTTTAAAATAATGATGACTACTGTAGATGCTTTTCTAGATACTGGATTCAGGTAAAAGTGTTAAAACTGGAAATCAATTAGTAAAAGAACAAAAAATATTTAATTCAATTCTAGAATTTTCTCATTTAGAATAATTTCTTTAATTCTATCCTTTTCTATTAATTTTACATTATCTGAAGAATATTGTTCTTTCAGAGTTGTAATTGGATAATTGTTTGTATTTTTTGTTGGATCATTGTATAGTATATAATCCATGTCTGATTCAACGGTATTTCTTAACTCATCTAAATTGAGTAATACTTCATGAAATTTTTCACCAGGTCGAACTGAAATTATTTCTT
>Ga0315328_10001172_pt1 | contig 11998 bp, 18 predicted proteins | sample M120032315metaG_FD_203462 | JGI IMG/M metagenome (GOLD analysis project Ga0315328, IMG submission 203462) | Ammonia-oxidizing marine archaeal communities from Monterey Bay, California, United States - M1 200m 32315 | ecosystem: Environmental > Aquatic > Marine > Intertidal zone | place: USA... | reverse complement strand
ATATTTTGGAGCAGTAGGCCCAAGAATCATTTTTCGTGCTCGTTCTTTTTCGTCAGTAATAAAAGAATGTATATATTCTTTTAACAGTCCCTTGTCTTTCCAGTCGTCAGCTCCTCCTTCCTTATCGTCTCTTTCCAAAGGACGATCCCATTTATTTAACCCTACTATTTCATGTAATTTTTTTAATATCTCAGCTATGCTCATTATATTCCTCCGACTGGACCTTGCATCCTTAATATTTCTAATTGTTCAGGAGATAACGCTCCCGGTCTTGGTTGTCCTGGGGGAACCAAAGGTCCTCCCTGTGGATTTGGAATAGGTGGTGGTACTCCCATCATTGCATTAGGCATAACCTGCGGTGGGGCTGTTGGTCCTGCTCCTCCGGCTCCCATAGCCATACCAGGTAATCCCTGTTGTTGCTGTGGAGGGGGCTGAGGTTGCATGGCCTGTTGTGCAGCCATTATTGATTCCTGCCTCTTTGCTAGTTTTTCATTTAATATTGTAACCAGTTCTCCAAAATAAAATTGTGCAAGATCTGGTCTTCCTCTTTCTTCTGATGCAGACAATAAAGTCCACAGTGCAGCTTCAGGCAAAACTCTTTCTGCCTGTTGTTCTCTGATTGCAGCTTCCATATCATCGGTATCCTGTAATCCAAGTATTTTATCTCTGATATAACCATCAGGGAGTAATGGAGATTCTCCTTCCCTTGCTATTTGTGCCATGCTCATCTTGGACATATCATCCTGTGGAAGTTGTCCGACAAATGTGACAACAATATCACCGGCATCTTTTATATCTGAGGGTTTAATTTCTTCTTTAAAGTATGCTCTGTTCATATCCTGCCCGGATAATTCCATGGCATCAAAGGATTCTGTCAGATACTGGTCATTAAGGAGCATACAAATTGTAGTGTATGCCAGTTGTAATGCATCCATTCTTGGCTGGAGAACGCTGTCAATTCCCTGTCTGAGGGTATTAATTGCAAACCCTGATAACTGAAACTGAAGGTCTCCAAAGATAGAGTGGGGGACGGAACCTCTCTGCTGTTCGCCCGACACCAGACCCATAAACGCTCCTGTTTCTTGGGCTACTTCCATTAATCCTAATGGCTCTATGTCCTCACCTTGAGCGAGGGAGATTTCTGTGCCTTCTTTATAGGGGTCTTCGTCTAGTGTCTTCATTCCGTCCCTTGACTTTATTTTCAATCCTTGCTTTCTCGCTCTTGATGTCATCTCAAGCATAATTGACATTACGTGATTATGATTTTCATAAACTTCTCTGTTATGTTTGAATACAGATTCTCCGTGATCTTCTATTGTGTCATCAATTGGGACGTGGTCATTCATTGCCTGTATCATAGGGGTTGCTCCTACAGGTCCAAGAAATACAGGGACATTTGTGGAGCCATGAGGGGTAGCTTTCTTAGCTACTCTTCCGTTGGATAGTACAACTATATTTACTTCTTTGTCGTAATAGTCATATACTTCCAGCCAGTCTTCGTAATTATCATTAACGGCAAGTTTAATATTATATTCAGATTCTATTTGCTCTTTAGATTTTTTAACTTTGTAGCAGGCCCATTGGAGTCCGTCTGCTCCTGTTGACCAGTATGTATGCATAGGATCCCACGGAGTTATATCTATAAAACTTTTCTCATCCTTATCTTTCATGATCAAAGCTCTGCCTGCGAACCATCCTCTGAGGGATATGAACCATGCAAGCTGTGCTTTAAGTGAGGGTTTCATTTGTTTAGCCAGTCTTTCATCTGCGTGTCTCAGGGCACCAAGGAAAAATCTTTCTTTCTTACTATTGTTCTCTCTTTTTTCTTTGTCTTCAGACAGTTGGGGTATTCTTGCCACCATTTCAGAGGACGATAAAAAGGAAATAATTTTATCTGCATAGGTTGAAGGTTCATTAGAGGTATAGGACTGGAATCCATCCCCTGCGTCATATGGATCAAGGCGATAAAGTGAATAGTCTGACTCCATTCTTGACCTTAAAGGTTCTGTGGAATCATAATGTGTTTCTACTTTATTGATTATATCTTCAGGTTTTAATCTTTTTCGTGCCATTACGCCCACCTTTTAACACGAATAGTGTTCCTATTCTCAATATGGCTGTACCCAAAACGGTTAATTAGGCCATAAATTAAAGCTTTAATTCCATGATTATACTTATCTTCGGGCTGATTGCCAACTATGTTTCCATCTCTATCTGTTTTCCACTTGTAAACTTTAGTCTGTCCATCAAAGGGGTTAGGGGCTGCACCAAATTCTGACAAAACCCCTTTACATTTAGGGTTAATTATCAGCTTTGGCCTGTGATGTTTAGGGTCAACTTTAAGCATAGACTTTAATCTTTCAGTTCCGTCATTTATTTTTACTTTTTCCGAGTCCATAAACAACCCTGCCTTATCAAGCCACACTTCTGCGGGAGCAGACATGGCCTGATGTTGATATCCTGCGACATCAATAACACCAAAATGGACATCTTTCCACCACGGCTTGTCCATAGCCATGTCTACAATTTCTTCTGTAATAAGAGTTTTCTCATATATTTCATCAACCACGCAAATTTGTTCATCAAGTATCTGTACAACTTCAACGGCGTAGCCACCGGCATAACCGGGGTCAACCCATAAGTGGACAGGTTCCTCAGGAACGTATTCAATTTCTCTAACGTGGTAATCTGCTCTGAACTCCGGGAATACGAGCCCGCGTGGAGGACTAGGGATTCCCATAATTCTTTCTTTGAAGAAGTCGTCTGAGGCATCTTCCTGAAGTCTTTGTATTTCTGGGTCATCTTCTCCTCCCGGATATAAATGATAATTTGAAAATGAGGGTAGGGAATAAGACTGTTCTATGTCACTCCCGTGCTGCCATGCCAAAAACAATTGTGGATACCATCCAAGTGATCCTTCAAAAGTTCCTGCAAGGAACATCCATGCTGCTTTCGGAGCACATCTACCTCTGATTCTATAAAATGTTTCAAGGTCTAACTGGCTGGCTTCACACCCTATGATTCCATTGGGGGCTCTCATAGCAAGAGTCCTTGGGTCTTTGGCTGATTTTGTTTCAATAACTGTGCCGTCTGCAAGTTCAATCCTGCCAGGATCTACTCTTTTAGATGATTTTTTAAGTACTCCAAGTGCTGCAAAGTCCTGAACAAGGTATTCAAACTCTGCTCTTGTTCTTTCATAGTCTGCAGCTACAAGCCAGAATAGCCCTGGTCCTTCAAGTTCAGGCCATTTTGTCAGTAAAAACTTACTGGCTAGCATACTTTTCCCTGCCTGTTCACCTCCTGCCACCAGAACAAACCTTTTATCTGAGTAGATTATAGGTTTTTGTTGTTCAGTAGGGGTAAAACCTACCTTATCAAACAAAAATTCCGTAGCCATTGAGGATCCGGTGATCATTTATCTACACCTTTGTCTTTCAATATTTCATTTGCTTCCTGTAAAGCCTGCTGAGAAATAGATTTTTTCTTTTTTGTTGCCTTTTTAGGAGCTTTTTTATTCAGGTTTTTAATCTCATCAATCAATTGTAGGGCTGTATTGTCCTGTTTTACGTGCTCCTGGTACTTTTCGGGCTTTGCTCCCTTCAATAAAAAGATTAAAAGGGCTGGATTTGACTTGTATCCATCCTCCTGGGCCATCTGTTTCTGCACCAAAGCAAAAGCATTGCCCTCAAGTTTGTCTGAAAAAATAGCCATTGACTCATTTAACATCCTTCTGAACCAATCATGCCTCTCTTTATAGTTATAAATTGTCTTATTACCAATTCCAGAAGCCTTAGATGAAGCAAGTATGTTCCCTGTATGGGACAATGTCTCTAAAAATAATTCTATTCTCTGCTTATTCTTATGATTCTCTAGTGTGTCTTTCATAAAACCTTGCAAAATATAAATAATACTTGTATTATATTACTACAAATTTGCTTAATAGCAAAACATCAGACCTCCATTGCGTATGTCTGATCTAATAAAAACTGCGTGAAGTATTCCTCGAAAAACGTAGCGGGGCAAAACGAATATTGCAAAACAATGGCTACAGGATACAGAACTAGTTGTCGAATCTGATCACGTTACACTGGACAATAGGTAACAAGAAGTCTCAGTCAGAAGGGGGAATCGTTCTTAAACAGTTAATTCCACCCCTAAAATCCCTTTTGGGGGGTAGGGGGGGCTATTAAACCCGTATTAAAAACGATATACTGAAATCGGGGTTTGTACTCCTTTTGATTTATGAAGTCTGATGTTCATATATGACAAACCCCCTCAAACTCAATTCAAGAAATGAGCAACGCCCTTTTTGTAAAAAAATTCTGTCACTGGTATATATTGCCTAACGCTCGCCATTCCAAGCCTAACCCTCTCGCCGTCGTCGTTGCTACTTCGTATCAACACCGACGATGGGAAATAGGGGTACGCACGATCGATTTTTTTCGTTGCCATTCTTTTTTGTTCGTGTATGTTTGGTATTTTTTTATTACCAATGGGATATCATCGAGGGAATCAGTAGGGAATAATATTTAGTCCATTAATGGACTAAATGAGATGAAATAAGGTATTTTTTACATGAAATTGATATATCTTGATAGAGAATAGGCCAAAGTAGTGAGATGATATACTTTTATTAACAGTTGAGATTGCGAAATTATTAAAGGAAATTGTATGGCTAAATCAGTCCAAACAAAAACTAAAAATAATGAAACAATTACTAGCAAAATCACTAAGAAAGTAGTGAGAACTGCAAACGTTGTTACCTCAACAATTAAGAAAGTGTTTATTCATGAAGGCAAAGTTGTAAATGAATTGACTACGCTATTGAACATAATATGGTCAACTGCACCTCAATTCACACACAACGAAAATGGATACAACATTTTAGCCGATAAAGGCTTAAATCTATCTAGTAAGATTCAATATTTACTAGCTTTTAAATCTGAGAATTCAAGAGCTAAAAATAATGAAGGTAAAACTATCGGATTCAAGTCATTATCAACACTACCTAATAAAATGCCTATCAACAAAATATATGAAGTGTATATTGATAGATTTATCATAGGTTATTTAGCTGATGATAAATTGGATAGATTGGTATATTATTTATTAGAATTTGCTGTAGTTTTGATGTTGCATACGCAAGGCAAACATTCAGTCGATTCTAAAGGTAGGTTAAGCAAAAAGGCAAACAAAAATTTGAAGGAATTTGGAATTGAAATTCAAGATGATCAAACATCACGTGGATATCAAGTTGACCCATTCGCTGAAAATTGGAAAGTGCCGACTCATTTAAAAGCGTATATCGATAGCTTTATGAGTGAGAATAAAAGCGTGTTAACGAGCTTTCAAAACACTTCGAAAGAAATTGAATCAAAGAAGATTCATAAAACTAAAGCTCCTAGTACAAATAAATTCGATAAATTCATGATTAGTCCAATTATTGGATCTGACAGTGAATTAGTGATTTACCCCTCTTATTCTCATAAGGATAAGAAAAACCATGGTAAATCTTTAGATGGGAAAGGTGTCATAAATATGAATGACTCCATTCAACTATCCAAAGACGTTGCCAAAGTGTTAGGAGTACCTTCACTTAAAGACCACGAAAATCTAGAAGTTTATGTAAAAATAACAACTAGTTTGGAGTAAATTATAAACCATTCGCAATCTTAACTAAATAAATTAAAATTAAAGACCTCGAAGGTCAAAGTGATAAAAGCTTACCTTCGAGGTCTTTTATATTTTCACACTTTTAGTCCATTAATGGACTAAACACCACCAACTTACCAAAAATGAAATATGCAAAGAGGTAATTATGCAATCTAAAGAGATGACATTATCCCAGAAACTTGCACACGCTATGATGAGCAAGGGAAATATGAAGATAAAAGATAAAATAAAATTATGTAGAAAATTAGGGATAGAAGTAGAGGGGCATATATTTACAGTGAAGAGAAAAACAACCACATATTTACAGAGAAAATAATTTAATAACCATAGAGGGAGTAGCTATGCAAATTATAGGAGTGAGGATAGAGGGTAAATATACTATTTATCTTGTATCAAGAGAGCAAGGGAAAAGGGTAGTGCAGAGAATAATCAGAATAAAGAAGTAAAGAGAAGAGATAAGGCAGAGAATAGGCTCAAGTACCCCTATGTTAAACTATATGTAAGAAATTAAATAAGATATTAAATAAGAGATGAGCAAAGCTCTTTAAATTCCTTGGTTTTGCTCATGTTCGGCTTCGAGAGTGGGAAAAGGGTGTCAGTGTTACCAATGATCCCACTCTCATTGAATTTCTAGTCCATTAATGGACTGAAAGTATGTGTATAAAGAAAAGTGGTACTCTAAAATTCACGAGATGAGCTAAGTCAGACTTGTTAACAACTCTAGCCACTAAATAAGAATGTGCGACACACGTGCATAGAAAGGGTCACAGAGATAAGATCCTACCCATCGTCCCCTAATACTAAGATAGATTTAAAAGTATCTGAAGTTTAGGGTGCAGATATTGTCGCAGATTATGGATAAGAGAGAGGTTATTCTCTCTGCTACCTCTCTCTCTATCCAATAAATTCAAGTAGAGAGTGAAGAGAGATTGTATGTGTACGTGTACAGATACTGAAAAGTATAAAGGAACCTTAATGGAAAAGGCTGAACTATGTGTCTGCAAAGATCACACGAGATGGTGTTGTTGGGCACATTATCATGCTTATCCATACAAAGGCAATTATGCTTGGGTTAATCACGAGAGTAAGTATTTACCAAGCAAAGTAAAGAGTAAAGAGAGAAACTAATGGTTTTAAAAGAAAGTAAAGAGAAACTTTGTGACAGCTGTTCTGATGTTGCAGGGAACTATGTCCTCGACATATTATCAGATGGATGGACAACGTGCCCTAAAAACACAATAGAAGAATGGGAAGTTGAAATAATGAAGGAACGAGGAGACATGACTTGTTCTAGCTCCACGTGGAATTGGCGTGGAGATGTGTGCATAAATGCCGAGGCAATATTTTTAGATGTTTACGAATCGGAATGTGTATGCATATGTAGAGGTGTGCGATTGGATGGGTGGAGTAGCAGCAAACCAAGTTAAGAAATTAAATTAAAACAAAGCAGAGGGTAAAGAGAAGTTAGACGTGATAGAAATAGATTTAAGTAAAGTTGAATGGAGAGATTCTAAAGGAAACTTAATACGACCACCAAACTGTAGCGTGTGCAATGAAGAGGTGGATGTTCTTGAAATACCCAACCCTCATTTAGAATGCATACGAAAGAAAAATCAGAGGGCTTAGTAATGGAATACATAGGAAAAGTAGGTGTCGATAGTGGCACTATGATGCTAGGCGATCCCTGTTACATAAGTGATGACAAGAGATTGCATAGTGACGAGGGATGGCAAAAGTTTTGTAAAGAGGTTTTGTTTACCAAGCAGTTTGACAGCATGAGACACACACAAATAGGAAAGGGAACTGCTGTAGTAACTGAAACAGGAGGTGGAGATGGGGAATACCCTGTCTACATAACGAGAAACAACGAGGGGAGAGTCATGTCCCTCACTGTAGTGTTCATAGACGAGGAGGAATAATGAGTGAATATAAATGGGATGGCACTAAACCACCATTCGACAGAACACCAAAGAACAATATGGAAGCTATGATGATGCTCATTTGGTTAGTAAAGAATGCACCGGGTGACGAGGAATTTGAGTTAGCAATGAAAGAAATAGAAGAGCATGGCAAACTCTGTACTGAAGAAGAGATATCACAAGCAATGCTAAACATGAAAGAATTTAGTTACTTTATTAAAGGGTAGAGATGAATGAAACACAAATAGAATATTGCTACGAGTGTCTAAGTAATAGCAACAAGTTCACACCACACAAAAAAGGATATAGGGTTTGTGGTAAATGCAAAGTTGAGAAAAAATATTCTGAATTTTATACGATTGGATTAAGTAATTATCCTCATGGTATTGGGTATAGATGCAAAGAATGTGATGCCAAATATCGTAAAGAAAGATATGACCCTGCAAGAAACAGGGAGAAGGAGTACAAAATAAAATATGGAATGACACTTGATGACTATAACCGAATGTTAGCATCACAAAACAATAAATGTGCAATTTGTAATAGGAAATCAAATAACCACCGACAGAATAAACATTTAGATGTTGACCATTGTCATACGACAGGCAAGGTAAGAGGCTTGTTATGTCATGGGTGTAATGTGGGGATAGGAAGTCTTCAAGATGATGTTGAGCTATTAGAAAAAGCTATAGATTATTTAAGAAACTTTATTAACCCAAGTTCAGATTAAAGGAGGGAAGAGATGGCGAAACTTAAAACCTTTGAGAAATTACAAGAGCAAGTAAAAAGGTACAGTAAAGATGAGCTAGAGTTGAGTAGTGATAACCTACCCGACGAAGTTACAGTAGAAGATCTTTATGGGACACCAGTTACATTCACAGCTCAAGAGTGGGCTGCTGTAAGTATGTCTAGAAAGCTGTACGCAAGGTACGAGTCGGGAAACTATCCAAAATACACAGTCAGACTATATGACACGTTGAGATATTGGGTAATGGAACACAATAAAGATTCTTATAACATAGTTAGTTAATAACCCACGTTCACAGAATAGAGGGGGTGAGATAAGTTATGGGAAACAGAGCTGTAATATCTAACCGAGAGGCATGGAGAGATGTGGCAATTTATGTCCATTGGGACGGAGGAAGACCTTCAATAGAAGCTTTTCTGAAGTATGCCAAAGACCAAGGTGTTAGAGATGATGACTACGGATTAGCAAGGCTAGTTCAGATCATCTGTAATTACTTTGGTGGCACGTTGTCAATCGGGGTAGGTAACATAGACAGACTAGATACGGACGGAGATCATGGGATCTACGAAATTTCCAACTGGGAAATAGTAGGCAGAAGAAGGAATGATCCGAGTTACGAAGAGACAGACCCAAGTGGTGAACGCCAAGCACGTGTTTACAATGGAGTCGCAGAAGAGAACGACAAGTTTTTTGGCAGAGGACTAAATGACATACCCGTTATAGAGTTACCAATGCCTAAAGCTAAGAAAAAGAGGGATGAAACACAAGACAGCACTAGCTGTCCGGGTACGGATTGGAGTTGCTGTGATAAACATTGGCCTGAATAATTTTATTAATCCAAGTTCACTTATTAAAGGGGGTGAGATAGGATATGTTCAATGAAAAGTTTATGGACTTGTACGATGTGTATAAAGAAACTGACATTGTTTACGCTATTGAAGGACAAAAAGAAGTGTACTTTACAGTAGATGTAACACTTGGACAGGTAATGCAGATGTTAGCTGATCATTTAGGCGAAGACTCTGCTGACTTTATATACATAAAGACTAAAGTAGATGAAGCAAGAGACGAGCAAGTTAATGGGCAGAACTCAAAGAGAGCACGAGAGAAGTTAAACCTAGGACCATTAGGTGTAACAGGTATCGCACAAGCTGCACTCAGAGATGCTCTGAAAAAACTAGATATAGACATGGAAATAGTCATAGAAGATTATGAGAATCTAGACGAGCTTGAAGTACATGACGAAGTTAACTCGGTCACAGACCTAGATGGATGGAGTCTTGAAGACGTAGGTTAATAAAAAAGTAGAGAGTAAAGAGAGAAAAGTAATGCCAAATTGGTGTGACAATACTGTAGGGATAACGTTTCCTACAGTAAAAGAAAAGAAAAGATTCATTAAAGAATCAAGTAAGAAATTCATAGGGAGTAGAGGGAAAGGATTTTCTTTCGACGCACTTATCCCCATGCCTAAAAGGTTAAAAGACCTTCATAATGGGGCTATAACAATAGGTGGGAAAAGATACTCGCATTGGATTGAAAAGAATGGAAAAGAAATTGGTATCTCCAACGTGGTACTAGACCAACTGCGAAGAAAGTATGGTGCAGATAACTGGCGTGATTGGGCAAACGCAAAATGGGATACGAAATGGGATGTGCATGGCGATGTGAATGTGATAGATCGTGAAGGAAAATATATAGAGATGTACTTTCCTACAGCATGGTCGCCACCCACAGCAGTTTATCGTCACATATACGACAACTTCAAGTGTTCAATCGAGGCTACCTTTGATGAACCTGGTGTTGGGTATTATGGGACATGGAGAGATGGGGCAGAAACTGTCAGTGATTACACAGACGAAGATCACGAACGTGGATACCCTATATTTGATAGGAAACTATAAAGAAATAAAGCAGAGAGTAAAGAAGAGGAAACATGGTAACAACTACCAAGTTTAAATCTCTGAAACAAGCTTACGACACAGTAGGTGGTCTGTCCAATCCGGGTAAGATGCCCACGCATGGATGGAGTATATCTGCTGCCCGTTGTAACGTCGGATCCAAACTAGCACAACAAGAAGGATCAGCGTGCTATGGCTGCTATGCATTAAAGGGAAGGTATCCTTTCCCTAATGTACAGGATGCTATGGAGAGAAGGTTTCAGAGGTGGAAAGAGAACAGAAAGAAATGGGTTGATGCTATGTGCTATATCATGGAGAACAACAAGGTCATACAAGAGACCAAGGTGTTCCGATGGTTTGATTCCGGTGATCTTCAGGGAGAAGTGATGTTGGATGATATCAATGAGATAGCATGGAGATCGGGGGATGTTAGGTTTTGGTTACCCACCAAAGAATATGTAGTGATAAAGAACTACAGTAAAGAGGTGGCACCTAATCTGAACATCAGAATATCTCATCCTAAACTTAATAGCTCCTACCCTAGTAATGTTTTCGTAGATTATGCCAATTCATCTATCTACAAGAAAGACAGGCTAGGTGAGGTACAGAGTGGAGCAAAGGTATGCCCCGCCACAGTACCAGGGAACCCACGCAAGTGCGGGGACTGTAGGAATTGTTGGGATAAGGATGTGAAAGAAGTAGTTTATATATACCATTAATTAGGAGGAAAAATATGGTAGAACGACTAGACGGCGAGAAGCTCGCCGAATTATTAACGACTGTGTCTAACATGAAAGACATAGCACAGATTAACGCTGTTGAAGAAGCAAGCAAGACAGCACGAGGAAGAAGAAGGAGAGAGATGGGAAGTCTTTTTAACATGGAAGACACAGTGTGGGTAGTGCAAAAAACTAAAAGGTCAAGAGGCGTGATTAAGAAAATCAAAATCTCTAAGGCCGATGTACTCATGGAAGATGGACATTACATAGGTAGAACTGTGAGTGCTCCGTTTACTATGTTAGAGTTGAGGGCAGAGTAATGTTTTTCAGAGAGCTAATGACTATAAACAGATACAATCTGTTGTGGTATGCCTTGAAGTTCGTATCACCGGAGAAGATAGTTGAAGAGTGTGAGTTACACAATGACTCTGGTGAATGGGGAAGTGATGTGGTACTATCTATGCACGCACTAGCAGAGTTCCTAATATCAGAAGGGATAGGGAATACAACAGGATTGAAAAAAATATTGGAGGAAGGCGAATAATGACAGAAGAAATCAAAACACCTAAAGATGTGATTCCTTATTGGACTAGGCAATTACATAAGGCTTTGGTCGGGGCACTTATCACAGACGTTAGGTACACAACTGACGAAGAGCAAAAAATGATGGGATGGTACAGTAAGGGGGCAGTGATAATCCTTAGCAAGCCTAACGATCCCGACCCCTACTACATATTCCCACAGATGGACGATGAGGGGAATGATGCAGGGGCTTTGGCATATGGATGCTTTAACCCTGACACCAAAGTTAAAGAAGATTTATTTCCTGTTATTTAGGAGGCAACATGGCAGAGAAAAGAGAGATGAGAACTCAGACGATCACGGTGTTTGGAAGAATGTACATGATCGATACAGAAAAGATAACCGCAGCGAAGGCTACTGGTATAATCAGAGATCTGAACTTACACGAATGGGCAAATAAAAAGGATAAAGAATTTGCCACAAAACTTGTAGCACAGGCATTCTATTAAAGGAGGAATG
>Ga0315328_10001164_pt1 | contig 12021 bp, 8 predicted proteins | sample M120032315metaG_FD_203462 | JGI IMG/M metagenome (GOLD analysis project Ga0315328, IMG submission 203462) | Ammonia-oxidizing marine archaeal communities from Monterey Bay, California, United States - M1 200m 32315 | ecosystem: Environmental > Aquatic > Marine > Intertidal zone | place: USA... | reverse complement strand
CCAATTCCAGTCGTTCCAACGGTACATTATAATATGGGCGGTATTCCCACAAATTATAAGGCTGAAGTTTTAACTGTAAATGGTTCTGACAAAACAGTTCCAGGTTTAATGGCTATAGGAGAAACTGCTTGTGTTTCAGTTCATGGAGCAAATAGATTAGGCTCTAACTCTTTAATTGATTTAGTAGTGTTTGGAAGAGCTGCAGCGAAGAGAGCTGCTGAACTTGTAAAACCAGGCACACCTCATGAAGAAATCGGGGAGTCAGAAACTGAAAAATGTTTAGATAGATTTGATAAATTAAGAAATGCCCAAGGTGAAAATAGTACTGCAGAACTAAGACTGGCTATGCAAAAAATAATGCAATCTAAGTGTGCAGTTTTTAGAACTGAAAAAAATCTTAAAGAGGGTGTTGAAGAAATTAGAAAAACTTATGATGGAATGGAGTCTATTTCTGTAAAAGATAGATCATTAGTATTTAATACTGATTTGGTCGAAACTCTAGAGTTTGATAATCTTATAAGACAAGCAGTAACAACAGTAGAATCTGCATATCATAGAAAAGAGAGTAGAGGCGCACATGCACGAGAAGATTACCCAAAGAGAGATGATGAAAAATTTATGCAACATACACTTATTTGGTGTGATGGTAAAAATACAAAAATTAGTTATAGAGAGGTGCATAAATCAACTTTGACAAATGAAGTTCAATATTTTCCTCCTCAAGAGAGAGTTTATTAATGGTTCAAATAAATCTACCTAAAAATTCTGAAGTCAAAAAAGGTAAATATTTTAAAGATCAAACTGGTTCAAATAATATTAGAAAAGTAAATATTTATAGATGGGATCCTTCAACAGAAGAAAATCCTAGAGTAGATACTTATGAAGTTGATATGGATAATTGCCCTTCAAAAGTACTTGATATTTTGAATAAAATTAAAAATGAAATTGATCCAACTTTAGCTTACAGAAGATCATGTGCTCATGGAGTTTGTGGTTCTTGTGCTATGAATATGGGTGGTAAAAATGGTTTAGCTTGTACAACACCTCATGCTGAAATTGAGGGTGATATAGACATTTATCCTCTTCCACATTTAAAAGTAAAAAGAGATTTGATTGGAGATTTAGATGGACTTTATAAACAATATCAATCTATTGAACCTTGGTTAAAAAACAATTCAACAAAAGAAACAACTGAAATTATACAATCAAAAGAGGAGAGATCTAAACTTGATGGTGCATATGAATGTATTATGTGTGCATGCTGCTCAACATCATGTCCTAGTTATTGGTGGAACGGTGACAAATATTTAGGTCCAGCTGTTCTACTTCAAGCATATCGATGGATTATTGATAGTAGAGATGAAGAAAGAAAAGAAAGATTAAAAAAAGTTGCTGATGAATTAAAACTTTACAGATGTCATACTATTCTTAATTGCACTAGCGCTTGTCCAAAAGGCTTAAATCCTGCAAAAGCAATAGCTGAAATTAAAAAAATGATAGCTATAGCTAATGTTTAAATAGACTAATAAGCATTTTTGATCTAAAACACCGTATTCATGAAATTAATAGAACACTATGTGGGCGGAAAAATTATTCCGGGTAAGTCTGATAGAAAAAGTAAAGTTTTTAATCCAGCAACTGGGGAACAAGAGTCAGAAGTTAGATTAGCATCAAAATCCGATTTAGATCAGGCTGTAGAAGTTGCGAAAAAAGCTTTTGTAACATGGTCTTTAAAACCTGCTCTTCAAAGAGCAAGAGTAATGTTCAAGTTTAAAGAACTGATAGAGAAAAATTCTGATGAGCTTACAAAGCTAATTGTCTCTGAACATGGAAAAGTTTATGAAGATGCAAAAGGTTCTTTAACAAGAGGATTAGAGGTTGTTGAGTTTGCTTGTGGCATTCCTAATTTACTAAAAGGTGAGTTTTCTGAAAATGTAGGAACTAATGTAGATAGTTGGTCGATGAGACAACCATTAGGAGTTGTAGCAGGGATTACACCTTTTAACTTTCCTGCAATGGTGCCAATGTGGATGTTTCCGATAGCTATTGCCTGTGGAAATACTTTTATTTTAAAACCATCAGAAAAAGATCCATCATGCCCAATGAGATTAGCAGAGTTACTTACGGAGGCTGGTGTTCCAGAGGGAGTATTTAATATAATTAATGGAGACAAAGAGTCAGTAGATGCAATTTTAGAAAATAAAGACATTAGAGCAGTAAGTTTTGTGGGCTCAACACCTATTGCAAAATATATTTATGAAAATTCAGCTAAAAATGAAAAAAGAGTTCAGGCATTAGGTGGTGCTAAAAATCATTTAGTTGTTATGCCTGATTGTGATTTGGATGGAGCAGTGAATGGATTAATGGGCGCAGCGTATGGTTCAGCTGGTGAAAGATGTATGGCACAATCAGTAGCTTTAGCAGTTGGAGATATTGGTGACGAATTAGTTTCAAGATTGTCTAAGAAAGCAGAAACATTAAAAGTAGGTCCGGGAATGGACAAGAATTCTGAGATGGGACCTTTAGTTACTAAAGAGCATTTAGAAAAAGTCAAAAGCTATGTTGATTTAGGTATTGAAGAGGGAGCAAAGCTTGTTGTAGATGGAAGAAATTTAAAGCTTCAAGGTTATGAAAATGGTTTCTATATAGGTGGTTGTTTATTTGATCATGTTAATAAAGATATGAGAATTTACAAAGAAGAAATATTTGGTCCAGTTTTATCAGTTGTTAGAGTCAAAACTTTTGAAGAAGCCGTAAAGCTAATTAACGATCATGAATACGGAAATGGCGTTAGTATTTATACAAGAGATGGAGATGCAGGCAGAACTTTTGCAAACAAAATTCAAGTAGGCATGGTAGGAATTAATGTACCAATTCCAGTGCCAATGGCTTTTCATAGTTTTGGAGGCTGGAAAAGATCACTATTTGGAGATAGTGGAATGCATGGAATGGAAGGGATTAAGTTTTATACAAAATTAAAAACAGTTACTTCAAGATGGCCATCAGGTATCCGCTCAAATGCGGAATTTGTAATGCCAACAATGAAATAAAAGGAAATAAATGAAAAAAATATCTTTAATTGGGGCAGGACAAATTGGTGGAACTCTTGCACATTTAATTGGAACAAAAGAACTAGTAGATGAAGTAGTTTTGTTTGATGTTGCAAGTGGAATTGCAAAAGGAAAAGCGCTTGATATAGCCCAATCATCATCGGTAGATGGTTTTAATGTAAAATTATCAGGAACAGATGATTATAAAGATATCAAAGATTCTGATGTAATTATTATTACAGCGGGTGTTCCTAGAAAACCAGGTATGAGTAGAGATGATTTGTTAGGAATAAATTTAAAAATTATTAAGCAGGTAGCAGAAGGAATAAAACAAAATGCTCCTAATGCATTTGTAATATGTATTACTAATCCTTTAGACGTAATGGTCATGGCTTTTCAAAAATTTTCTGGTCTACCAGCTAACAAAGTAGTTGGAATGGCTGGAATTTTAGATAGTTCAAGATTTAAATTATTTTTATCTTTGGAATTAAATGTTCCTGTAAAAGAAATAGATGCAATGGTAATGGGAGGTCATGGAGACACGATGGTCCCAATGCCTAGATTTACAAAAGTTTCAGGCAAGCCCTTACTTGATTTGGTAAAAGAAGGAAAAATTTCACAAGAAAGATTAGAGGAAATAAATCAAAGAACTAGAGATGGTGGTGCTGAAATAGTTAAATATTTAGAAAAAGGTTCGGCATTTTATGCACCTGCGGCATCCGGAGTTCAGATGGCAGAGGCATATTTAAATGATGAGAAAAAATTATTACCATGTGCTGTCCAATTAAATGGAGAGTACGGAGTTAATAATGTCTATGCAGGTGTTCCAGTAACTATAGGAAAAGATGGTGTTGAAAAAATAGAACAAATTGACTTAGACGAAAAAGAGAAAAAAGAATTTATGCACTCTATAGATGCAGTTAAAGCCCTTTGGGAAGCAGCATCCAAAATAGATTCTGATCTTTCAAAATAATAATGAACATTCACGAGCATCAAGCTAAACAAATCTTGAAAAAATATGGTGCAGTTGTTCCAGAAGGTATTTTTGCATTAACAGTAGATGAGTTAATTGAAAAAGCAAAATTATTAAAAACAAAAAAATATGTTTTAAAAGCGCAAATTCATGCTGGTGGGAGAGGTAAAGCAGGAGGAGTTAAAATACTAGATACCATTGAGGAATTAAGTAAAGCAGCTAAAGAGTTAATGGGAAAAACTCTTATAACTCATCAAACGGGTCCTGAAGGAAGAGAAGTAAAAAGATTGTACGTAGAAGAGTCATCTAACATAGATAAAGAATTTTATTTATCTTGTTTAGTTGATAGAGCCAGCTCTAAAATTGCTTTCATATCAAGTGATCAAGGTGGAATGGATATTGAAGAAGTAGCAAGTAATAGTCCAGAAAAAATTGTTACAACAAAAGTTGAGATAAAAGATGAAATTTCAGGCAATGATTGTGAAGAGATTGTTAAAATCTTTGATTTAAATGAAGGTATAAAAAAACAAGCAATATCACTAATAAAATCAATTTATAAAATGTTTATTAGTACTGATGCAAATATGGTTGAAGTTAATCCTTTAATTTTAACCAAAGAAGAAAAAATAATTTGTTTAGATGCAAAAGTTAATTTTGACTCTAATGCTTTATTTAGACACCCAGAAATTATGGAGTTAAGAGATTTAAATGAAGAAAATCCAACTGAAATAGAAGCAAGCAAGCATGATCTTGCATATATAAAATTAGATGGAAGTATTGGGTGTATGGTAAATGGGGCTGGATTGGCTATGGCTACTATGGATATAATTAAATTATATGGAAAAGAGCCAGCTAATTTTTTAGATGTAGGCGGTGGAGCTTCAAAAGAAAAAGTATCAGCTGCCCTAAAAATAATTCTTTCAGATAAAAATGTTAAAGGAATTTTAATTAATATTTTTGGTGGCATAATGAGATGTGATGTTCTTGCTCAGGGAGTAGTAAATGCTGCTAAAGAAATCAATATAAGCGTTCCCTTAGTTGTTAGACTTGCTGGAACAAATTTTAAAGAAGGAAAAGAGATACTTGATAATTCAGGTTTAGAATTAATATCAGCTGAAAATTTAGATGATGCGGCTAAAAAAATAGTTGAAGCAATAAAATAAATGTCTGTATTAGTTAATAAAAATACAAAAGTAATTTGTCAGGGTTTTACTGGTTCACACGGTACTTTTCATTCTGAACAAGCTATTAAATATGGCACTAACTTAGTTGGTGGAGTTACACCAAAAAAAGGTGGTCAAAAACATTTAGATAGACCTGTTTATAATACTGTTTTAGAAGCAAAAAATGAGGTCGGTGCTGATGCGACAATGATTTATGTACCAGCAAAATTCGCTGCTGCAGCTATTATAGAAGCGATAGAGGCATCTGTTGAGTTAATAGTATGTATTACCGAAGGTATACCAATACAAGATATGCTTAGAGTTAGACAAAAGTTAAATGGTTCTAAGAGCAGATTGATAGGACCTAATTGTCCAGGAATAATTACACCAGAAGAATGTAAAATTGGAATCATGCCTGGAAATATTCATAAGAGGGGGTCCGTTGGTATAGTATCGAGATCAGGAACTTTAACTTATGAAGTAGTAGCTCAAACAACTGAAAATGGATTGGGCCAATCAACTTGTATTGGGATTGGAGGAGATCCAATTAATGGTACAAACTTTATTGATTGTTTAGATTTATTTTTAAATGATGATGAGACAGAATCTATTTTAATGATAGGTGAAATCGGAGGTACAGCAGAAGAAGAAGCTGCAGAATTTGTTAAAAATCATAAAATTAAAAAACCTACAGTTGGATTTATTGCTGGTATAACAGCTCCTCCTGGAAGAAGAATGGGCCATGCTGGTGCTATTATTTCAGGTGGAAAAGGTGGCGCTGAAGATAAAATAAAAAAAATGGAGGAATCTGGGATTACTGTAGCAAAATCTCCTTCAATAATTGGAAAAACTTTATTTAATAAACTGTCTAATTGAAAAATATTATTAGAGGATTATATTAAATAAAAAAGATGTCTTCATCAAAAAATCTCGAATTTGAAAAAACTTCATTTTTAAGCAAATCTAATAGTGCATTTATTGAGCAAATGTATCTAAAGTATATAAACAAAGATACAGATTTACCAAAAAGTTGGCAAAATTATTTTGAAGGTATTGGAGAAGAATTAGATATTGTTGCTAATGAAATTAATGGCCCATCTTGGGGACCTTCTAAAAAAAAGATTGATATTGATGAAATTAAAAAAAAAATAGATCAAGAAAAAAGTTTAATTCAAAAAGAGAGTAAATTAGTCGTAGATCAAAAATATTCTTCAAGATCAAATGAAGATTCTATTAAAGCTGTTTCTATGATTAGATCTTACAGGCAAAGAGGACATTTAATAGCTAAACTTGATCCTTTGGAATTAATGAAGCCAGATTATCTTGATGAACTTCATCCTGAATCATTTGGTTTTAAAAAAGAAGATTATAAAAAAAATATTTATTTAGGTGGCGTCATTAACAAACAAAATTCTAACATAAAAGAAATATTAGCATTTTTAAAAAAAACTTATTGTGGTTCAATAGGATATGAGTATATGCACATTTCTAATCCAACTGAGAGAAAATGGTTTCGAGATAGAATAGAAAAGTCCAAAGATAATATGAACTTTACTAAAAATGGCAAAGAAGCAATTTTAAACAAATTAATTCAAGCAGAAGGTTTTGAAAAATTTTTACACACAAAATATGTTGGAACAAAAAGATTTGGACTTGATGGTGCAGAAAGTTTAATACCAGCTTTAGAACAAATAATTAAAATTAGCGGCCAATCTAAAGTTAAAGAAGTTAAAATTGGAATGTCTCATAGAGGCAGATTAAATGTTTTAGCAAATGTTTTACAAAAGTCTTACAAAAGAATATTTAACGAGTTTGCTGGTGAGTTTGGTGCATCTTCAGAAGATGGAGCAGGAGATGTTAAGTATCATTTAGGAGCATCATCAAATAGAGAGTTTGACGGTAATTCAGTTCACGTAAGTTTAACTGACAATCCATCACACTTAGAAGCTGTTAATCCAGTAGTTCTTGGACAAACTAGAGCCAAACAATTTTTTCATAAAGATAAAGAGAGAAATAAAGTAATACCAATTTTAATTCATGGAGATGCTGCATTTGCAGGCCAAGGTGTAGTAGCAGAATGTTTTGCAATGTCTGGATTGCCAGGTCATAATACTGGAGGAACAATTCACATAATAGTTAATAATCAAATTGGATTTACTACTAGTCCAAGATTTGCTCGTTCTTCACCATATCCATCAGATGTTGCCAAAATGGTTGATGCTCCAATTATTCACGCTAATGGAGATGATCCAGAAGCAGCTGTTTATGCGGCTAGAATAGCTACTGAATTTAGATTAAAATTCAATAGAGACGTAGTTGTGGATTTAATTTGTTATAGACGATTTGGTCATAATGAAGGAGACGAACCATCTTTCACTCAACCACTGATGTATGAAAAAATTAGATCTCATCATTCAACTATAAAAGTTTATGGTAACAAACTAGTAGAAGAAAATTTAATCTCTAACGAAAATTTAGATAATTCAATAAAAAAATTTAAAAATTTACTCGATGATCAATTTAAGAATGCAAAAGATTATAAACCTAAAATTGAGTGGTTTGAAGGCACATGGTCAGCATATAAGCCTGAAAGAGGAAAAGATAAAAGAGGGGTTACCGGTGCTGATACAAAAAAACTTTTTGAAATTTCAGAAAAAATAAACTCTTCTTCTAAAGATTTAGAATTACATAAAACGATTGTCAAAATACTAAATACAAGAAGAGAAACAGTTAAAAATGGATTTAATATAGATTGGTCTACAGCTGAAGCTTTAGCATTTGGATCTTTATTAGAGGATGGGTATCCTGTAAGATTAGTTGGCCAAGATTCTGGAAGAGGAACATTTAGTCAGAGACACTCAGTGTTAAGAAATCAGAAAGATAATAGTCGATATGTTCCTTTAAATAATATTTCAGATAATCAAAAACAGTTTGAAGTTGTAGATAGTTTTTTATCTGAATTAGCAGTTTTAGGATTTGAATATGGATATAGTTTGGTTGAACCTAATACGCTTACGATTTGGGAGGCTCAATTCGGAGATTTTGCCAATGGTGCACAGGTTGTAATTGATCAATTTATTGCATCAGGTGAAAGAAAATGGAAAAGAGCGTCAGGTATTGTTATGTTGTTGCCACATGGATATGAAGGTCAGGGGCCAGAACATTCATCTGCTAGATTAGAAAGATTTTTACAATTATGCTCAAATGACAATATGCAAGTAATGAATTGTACAACACCTGCTAATTATTTTCATGCTTTAAGAAGACAAATGCACAGAGATTTTAGAAAACCATTAGTTATGATGACACCTAAATCTTTACTTAGAAATAAATATTGTGTTTCTAACATTGAAGATTTTAGTAAAAGCAATTCTTTTCACAGAATTTTGTGGGATCACGCAATAGATCCAAAATCTAAAGGCTTTATTAAATTAAAAGAAAGTTCAGAGATTAGAAAAGTCATACTTTGCTCTGGTAAAGTTTATTTTGATTTATTAAATGCTAGAGAAAAATTAAAAAAAGATGATGTAATATTGTTCAGGATAGAACAATTATATCCATTTCCAGCTAAAATTCTGGTTAAAGAGCTTAAACCGTATGCGAAAAATGCTAAATTTTTTTGGTGTCAGGAAGAACCAAAAAATATGGGAGCATGGTTTTCAGTAAGAGATTATATCCAATGGACATTGGATACTATTAAGGCTAATAATAACGAAATTTCTTATATAGGAAGAAGCCCAGATGCATCTCCTGCAACAGGATATACCAAAAGGCACATTTCTCAACAACAAGAAATAATTAATAAGGTTTTTGAATAACTTAAAATGATTGAAAAAATTGTAGTTCCTGTTCTTGGTGAAAGCATTACTGAAGCGACAGTTGCTAAATGGTTAAAAAATACAGGTGATGCTGTAGAAGCAGACGAACCAATTGTAGAGCTTGAAACAGATAAAGTTAATCTAGAGGTGCCATCACCAATAAATGGAGTGTTAACTGAAATTAATTCAAAAGATGGTTCAATTGTAGAGGTTGGTGCATTGTTAGGGTCAGTATCTGAAAATGGGTCTGCTAGTTTAGTTAAAAAAGAAGAAGTAAAAAAAATAGAACCTACACCTAAAGAAAACAATGTAATTAAATTAGATGCGTCAAAAAAAGAACCAAAAATTTTTGAAGATAAAGTTGAACAAGAAACCAAAGAGGAAAAACCATTAGTTTTAACAGATGAAATTGTAATAGAAAAAACAACTATCCAAAAGCAAGAAAATCAAACTCTGTCACCTGCAGTTAGAAAAATAGTAGTTGAAAATAAAATAGATATTAAATCAGTAAAAGGCTCAGGAAAAAAAGGAAGAGTTTTAAAAGGTGATTTAATTAATTTAATGGGTGCTAATCCAAAACCTTCTGAAAGAAAAGCTCAATATGGTCAAGAAGAAAGAATTAAAATGACCAGATTAAGACAAACTATTGCAAAAAGATTAAAACAAGCTCAAGAAAATGCTGCTTTATTAACAACTTTTAATGAAGTTGACATGAGCAATATCATGGAAATGAGAAAAGAGAACCAGCAAGATTTCCAAAGTCGATATGGAATAAAGTTGGGTTTCATGTCTTTCTTTGTAAAAGCTTGTGTTGTTGCATTAAAAAATTTCCCTGCAGTAAATGCTGAAATTGATGGTGATGAAATAATTTATAAAAATTATTATAACTTAAGTTTTGCAGTTGGAACTGATAAGGGTTTAGTTGTTCCGGTTTTAAGAAATGCTGACGAGCTATCATTTGCTGATATCGAAAAAAATATTAAAGCAATCTCTGAGAAAGCACGAGATGGAAAATTAACAATAGAAGATCTTCAAGGTGGAACGTTTACTATAAGTAATGGTGGAGTTTATGGATCTATGCTTTCAACACCAATACTAAATCTTCCTCAATCAGGAGTACTTGGAATGCATAATATTGTTGAAAGGCCTGTTGTTGTCGATGGAGAAATTAAGATTAGACCAATAATGTATTTAGCTTTATCGTATGATCATAGAATAATTGATGGCAAAGAATCTGTTTCTTTTTTAAAAATGGTTAAAGAAAATCTAGAAGACCCACGAAGGTTATTTTTGGATATTTAAATGTCAGAAAAGTTTCAAGCAGTTGTTATTGGTGGTGGACCTAGCGGATATGTTTGTGCAATCAGACTAGCACAACTAGGTTTAAAAACTGCCTGCATAGAGTCTAGAGGATCACTAGGAGGTACTTGTTTAAATGTTGGATGTATTCCTTCAAAAAGCTTACTAAATTTATCTGATGAATTTCATAAAGTGCAAAATTTATCAAGCAAAGGCATTGAAGTTGGTAATGTGAAGCTAAATCTAGAAAAAATGATGAAAAGCAAGGATAAAGCTGTAACTATTCTTACTAAAGGGGTTGAGTTTTTATTGAAGAAAAACAAGGTGACTTATTACAAAGGACATGGAAGTTTTAAATCTCAAAATGAGATTTTGATTAAAGATGTTCAAAATAAAGAGATTATAATTCAAACTGAAAAAACAGTAATTGCAACTGGATCAGTCCCAGTCTCATTGCCTGGAATAGAAATTGATGAAAAAATTATTGTCTCTTCAACTGGCGCATTAAAATTAGAAAAAGTTCCAAAAAAAATGGTTGTTGTTGGTGGAGGATATATTGGTTTAGAAATGGGATCAGTCTGGTCAAGATTAGGCGCTGAGGTTCAAATAGTTGAATTTTTAGATCATATTACCCCAGGCATGGATAAAGAAATTTCATCAGAGTTTATGAAAATTTTAAAAAAACAAGGAATTAAATTTAACATGCAAAAAAAAGTTGAAACTATTAAAAAAAATAAATCAGGAGCAATGGTTTCAGTATTAGATAAAGATGGAAATAAAAATAATTTTGATTGTGATGTTGTTTTGATCTCAGTAGGTAGAAAACCAAATACAAATGGTTTAAATCTTAATTCAGTTGGTGTCGAATTAGATGAAAGAAAAAGAGTTAAAACAGATAAAACATTTAAAACTAACATAGAAAATATTTATGCAATTGGCGATGTTATTAATGGACCAATGTTAGCACATAAAGCTGAAGATGAAGGTATAGCTGTTGCAGAAAATATAGTTGGTCAATCAGGTCATGTGAATTATGACACAATACCTGGAGTTGTCTATACCAATCCAGAAGTTGCTTCTATTGGAAAAACAGAAGAACAATTAAAAGAATTAAATATTAAATATAAAATAGTTAAATTTTCATTCATGGCTAATTCAAGAGCAAAAGCAATTGATGATGCTGAAGGATTTGTAAAAATTTTAGCAGATGAAACCACAGATAAAGTGCTAGGTGCCCACATAATTGGACCTCATGCAGGAGAATTAATAGCTGAAATTGGTGTTGCGATGGAATTTGGTGCAAGTTCAGAGGATATAGCTCGAACTTGTCATGCACACCCAACATTTTCAGAAGCAGTTAAAGAAGCGGCATTATCAGTAGATAAAAGAGCAATACACTCTTAATATATTTTCATATTATAAAAATATGAAAGTACCGATTCTTTTACCAAATATATTTAATCATCCTTTTACTTATGAAACTGATCTCAATTTAAAAGTAGGAGATTATGTTGTTGTACCCTTTGGTAAATCTAAAATTACAGGAGTTGTTTGGGATGAATTTGAAAAAAAAAACAACAGAAACTTTAAAGTAAAGAATGTTTTAAAAAAATTAGATGTAAGTCAGTTAAAAAAAACGACTATAAAATTTCTTAATTGGTTTTCTGAATACAATATAATTCCAAAAGGAATGGCATTAAAGTTAGTTTTATTAAGTA